>JAEIGA010009138.1_pt1 | contig 14994 bp, 11 predicted proteins | sample 9270691 | NCBI WGS metagenome assembly JAEIGA01 (sample SAMN17057246, study PRJNA624740) | gut metagenome | biome: biome; isolation source: fecal sample | host: Bos grunniens | place: China: Xizang | collected 2019
CCAAGGATAGAATGGTGCTGTTGCACATTTGATTGGCAAATAAGCATCGCGTTCATTGACAAGTGAGCGAACAAAAATTTTTCCTTCTTTGTTGCGATAGAGGATAATTTGCAGATTGGCTGCCATTGGAACAACTGTTCCAAAGTTAAACGAAGTGGTTGCCAATTCCAAATTCTCGTTCCAATGAGGTACACATCCCTCATATCCTATGATGGAGAAGAGCGGGCCCATAAACGAGTCGTGAGTGAAGCGGAGGTTTGCGGTATTAGGATTTTCGCCCTTGATGGCATCCTCGGCCTTGTTGATAATATCCTCCACGATTGGGCGCATATATGATTGGATTGCTTCGATATGTAGATTTCCAACTCCGATAGAGCCATTCACCCACTTTGCGGTTAGAGAGACATAGAAGCCATACAACTCCTCGGCGGTGAAGAGACGATTGACCATTTCGCGGTCACCGAGACCGAGGTTTTCGGCGAAGATTATGGTCCTAAAGGCTTTGCAAGCGATTGCGAATGGTTGATTTTCGCCACACTTTGTGAGAAGGGCCTCAGGGTTGGTTGTAATCTTCGATAGGAACGAAGAGCAATCGCGACTCTTCTCCCACTCATCCCTGGCTTTGTGCCATGGCGCTATTTTGATTTGCTCTTTGATAAACTTGTCAACCTCTTCAGTCAATTCGGGATTGTCTTTTAGAGGGCGAAGAATCGCCAGCTCCGACTGGCGGGCGTGCTGCGAAATCTTTATAGATGGTACCTTGCCCTTAATTGTGTTGTTGAACGAAGCCATCGAGAATACACAGCGCAACGAGGTGCTCGATTTAGCCTCGATAGAGCCACTTTCAAATATTTTTCCGAAGTTTTTGTAGGCACGTTCTGCGATGCCATTCCATTGCTCGAAGCCGAGTGGAGCGAGCTCGCTTTTGTTTCCCTGTTGTGCATTAAAAACCTCTTTAATCTTCTTGTGGAGAAGTTTTCCTTCTTCGGTGAGGATACCAAGGTTGTCGGCCTTGTTAAAGACTCCCAAAATACTTTTGAAGTATTTCTCGGAATACTCATAGCGTGAGCCGTGGCGACCTGTCAGCGAAAAGTAGAAAGGCTCAAAGCCTTTGGGTGCTGCGGCAATCTCGCCGAGAGGAATACTTGGATAGGTCGAAGCCTCTGGAAAAGCAAGATTTGGATACTTACGAAGGCTTTCGAGTACCGCCTCTGGCGACTGTGCCATAGTCGCTACGGTGATAATGGCGAGAAATGGCAGTATGAAAAATCGCTTGATTTTCATAGGTTATTTGAGGTTATTCTCTGTTAAGAATTTTTCGAGCGCAATATCATTTTTTGCCATATGCTTGTGTGCAATAGCGCAGAACTCCTTCCAAGGATAGAATGGTGCTGTTTCGCACTCAATTGGCATATATATATCCTTCTCATTCAATAGTGAGCGAACCAAAACCTCTCCCTTTTTGTTGCGATAGAGTACAATTTGTAGGTTGGCGGCCATAGGGACAATTGTGCTGAAAGGAATCGATACGGCATCCATCTCCAAGTTGTTGGTATACTTTATAGAACAATCCTTATAGCCCAAAATTGCCAACAATGGTACCATATACGAATCGTGGGTGAAGCGGAGGTTTGCCACATGTGGATTCTTGCCATCTATAGCATCTTGTGCCTTACCCAAAAGATCCTCTACGAGAGGTCGTAGATAGGCGAGTCGAGCATCAACAGTTGGGTCGCCCATACCAGCGGTTAGATGTATCCATCTCATGGTTTGGTAGACACATAGAGTATATAGCTCGTCAACAGTGAAGATGCGTGGGATAATCTCCTCGTCGCACATCTCGAAATTGATAGCAAAGCTTAGCAAATGGTGTGCATTGTAGCAGAATTCAAACAGAGAATGTGCGCCACATTTTTCAACCAACAACTCCGGCTTAGTTGTGATTTTTGACAGCATTGAAGAGAAATCTTGTTTGGCAATCCACGCCTTACGCTGTTCTGACCATGGACCATCGTGCTGCAGTGTCTTAAAACGATCATATATATTGCTAGGCAAGACATTGCGATCCAAAGGTCGTAGCATCTTCAGATAGCTTTCACGTGCTTCGAGTTCGATAGGAATTGCGCCGTTCTTTGTCTTCAGTCCATCCACAAACGAAACCATCGAGATTACGCATCGCATCTTTGCGCTCGATTTTCCCTCGATAGAGCCCTTGTCGAAGATCTCTTTGAAGTTTTCGTAAGCGCGAAGACCTATATCGTGTAGTTGCCTGCGACCAAGTGGAGCCAATTCGCCATTTTTGCCCATCTGAACCTCGGTTGCACGATTCAAAATCTGACGGACCTCTTCGCCCAGAGGGGTGAGAATACCAAGTTCCGCAGCACGATTATAGACAGCCGTAGGATACATAAAGGTTGTATCGTGCAACTCGTAGCGCGATCCGTGACGACTTGCAAGGGTGTAATAGAATGGCTTGTACCCCTTAGGCGCTGGAGCAATTTTGCCAATTTTGATGTTTTGATATGTGGTAACAGTTGGTTTTGCAAAGTTTGGATTTTTGCGAATAATCTCGCGTATTGCCTCAGGTGTTTGAGCCGAAATGCTCGCTGCGATTATTGTGGCAAAAATAATCAAAAAAGATCTTCTCATTTGTTTTTGTGTTTTAGACATTTATTGTGGACAAAGGTAGTGAATAATCTTTGTACTGCAAAAAAGAGTTGTTCAAAAATAGTTATATTAACTATAATTTGTATCTTTGCGTATTGAATCAAGAGTTGAAAAAATATGCCAAATAAACAGATTCTTCGCCGTCAATTTCTCACGAATGTTGCCCAGACTTCGCCTTCGCCAATGTTGGTCGAGGTGGAGCGTGCCGAGGGCGTCTTTTTTTACACACCCGAAGGTAAACGATATTTCGACCTTGTGTCGGGAGTGTCGGTGAGCAATGTCGGCCACGCCAATCGTGATGTTGTCGATGCAGTAAAGGCGCAAGCTGAACGCTATATGCACATTATGGTCTATGGCGAGATGGTCGAACGACCACAGGTGGAATATGCCGTAGAGATTGCCGAAGCGTTGCCAGGCGATTTGGAGTGTGTCTATTTTCTAAATTCGGGAGCTGAGGCGGTTGAGGGGGCGTTGAAGTTGGCTAAACGATATACCCATCGTACAGAGATGATATCGATGCGCCGAGCATATCACGGCTCGACTCACGGTGCTATGAGTATGATGGGCGAGCCCGAAGGCGAGGAGTGGAAAAATGCATTTCGACCACTCTTGCCCGACTGCCGAGCATTGGATTTCAACTCGTTTGATGACTTGCAGAAGATAACCGAAAAGACCGCTTGTGTCTTGTGTGAGCCGGTGCAGGGCGAGGCGGGTGTGCGACCTCCAAAGGAGGGCTATTTGCAGGCCCTTCGCAAGCGATGCGATGAGGTGGGAGCTCTGCTGATTTTCGATGAAATACAGACTGGAATGGGCCGTTCGGGTGAGATGTTTGCTTGCGTCAAATATGGCGTTATACCCGATATAATCTGCCTTGCGAAGGCATTTGGCGGAGGTATGCCTCTTGGTGCGTTTGTTTCGTCAAAAAAGATTATGGATTCGCTACAAACAGACCCCGTACTCGGTCATATTACCACCTTTGGTGGTCATCCAGTATGTTGTGCGGCGGGCCTGGCGGCATTTCGCTACCTCAAAAAGCACAATGTCGTAGCCGATGTTGAGCGCAAGGGAGCCTTGTACGAGGAGTTGCTACGCGACCACTCAGCCGTGCTCGAAATTCGCCGTAGCGGACTTCTTTTGGCTGTAGAACTTGGCTCGGAAGAGCGACTCTTCAAGGTGATGGAGATGTTCAAAGAGGAGGGTATTTTGAGCGATTGGTTCCTCTATTGTGCTACGGCATTCCGCATCTCTCCTCCGCTTGTGATTTCGGAAGAGGAGATTTGTGAGAGTGTAGAGATTATTCGCCGAGTTCTCGATAAATTGTAAGCCCCGATGACTACCCCCCTACTCATCCTTGCCGCTGTTGTTGCCTATATTGTGCTACTCTTTGTAGTGGCACGATTGTCTGGTAGCAGAGGGGGTGCATCATCTTCGAAACAACCTCGATGGTTGGTTACTGCGGCGATGGTTAGTGCAAGTATCACGGGTGTAACCTTCATCTCATTACCAGGCTCGGTTGCACAGGACTCATTTTCCTATTTGCAGATGTGTTTGGGTTTTGTAGTGGCCTATATTGTGATAGCCTATTGGCTTGTTCCGCTATACTATCGCTACAATGTAACCTCGTTATACGAATATCTCGACAATCGTTTTGGTGTGAATAGCCATGCTACGGGAGCTTGGTTCTTCCTTATCTCAAAGATTTTGGGGGCATCGTTGCGACTCTTTGTGGTGTGTTTGGTGTTGCAACAACTGCTATGCGATGCACTCGGTGTGCCACTATGGGTTACGGCTATGGTGTTTATTGCTTTGGCGTGGTTTTATACCCATCGCGGAGGTCTATCGTCTGTAATTTGGGGCGACCTGATAAAGACCTTTTGTATGTTCTCTTGCGTAGCACTCTCAATAGTATTTGTACTCCGCACACTCGACATCTCCTTTGTTGAGGCTATGCAACAAGGGGCAGAGCAGGGTTTTACGCGTGTGTTTTTTCTGGACGACATCAATAACGACCGCCATTTTCTAAAACTATTCCTTTCGAGCATACTTCTAATAGTTGCAACTACGGGACTTGACCAAGACTTGATGCAGCGTGTATTGAGTAGTGATTCGCTTCGTTCAGCACAGCGAAATATGGTGATGTCCTCTCTCTTTCAGTCGATGTTGCTTATTACCTTGCTTGTGTTGGGTGTGGTGTTGCATCTCTATATGGGCGAGAACGACATTTTGGGGGTGAAGCCCGATGAGGTTTTTGCACATGTTGCCTCTCGTGAGGGTATGCCAGTGATAATGAGTGTATTGTTGGTGTTGGGTGTTGTTTCTGCAACTTTTTCGGCTATTGGAGGCTCGCTCAATGCCCTTGCCACCTCTTTCACAATCGATATTATGCACGCTCGTCAGCGCTTTGAAGAGAGTCGTTTCACAAAGATTTATCGCACAGCCCTGCTCTCTGTGGCGGTGTTGATGGTGGCTTTGGTTGTGGTATTCGATAGTTGGTGCAGTGGTAGTTCAATAAACACCTTCTTTGCTATGTCGAGCTATACCTTTGGACCTCTACTCGGAATGTTTGTCTTTGGAGTAATTTCGAAGCGTAAAGTTCGTGATAAATGGGTGCCGGTGGTAGCCATTGTCTCTCCATTGATTTGTGGCCTGCTGGATTGTTATTCGGAGCAGCTGTTCGATGGTTATCAATTTGGTTTTGAAATAATGTTGCTCAATGCGGTGTTCACAATATTGGGATTGCTGATTTTGAGCCACCCATTGAGAAAATAAAATAAATTTTATATATTTGTGCCAAATATATTTTGCAACACATGATTTTAATAGCAGACGGAGGAGCAACAAAGTGCGATTGGGCTCTTGTTGAAAACGGAGAGATTGTTGAGCGTGTCAAGATGTCGGGAATAAACCCATTCTCGGTACCCGAAGAGCATATTCGTGCGGTTGTGAAGGAGGAGTTTATGCCTGTGGTTTCGCAATATGATATCTCACACATTTGGTTCTATGGTGCAGGTTGCGGTATGGGTGGCGACATCGTAAAGCGAGTATTGGCCGATTTTTTCCCTTCGGCAGAGATTGTTGTTGGCTCGGATATCGAGGGTGCAGCAATGGCGTGTTGTGGAAGCGGCTCAGGCATTGTTTGCATCTTGGGAACGGGTGTAAGTTCGATGCAATTGGAGGATGGCAAATGCACAAAGCGTCTTCCGGGTCCTGGCTATATCCTTGGAGATGAGGGTAGTGGCACAGTAATGGGAAGGATGTTGCTTTCGGACTTTATCTACAATCAAATTCCGCCACATCTGCTCAAACTCTTCAACGAGGAGTTCAATACCTCCTTGCCAGAGATTGTGGATCGCACCTATCACAAACCTGCGGCAAATAGATTCTTTAGCAGTTTCACACCTTTCATTTCGCGACATATCGAGGAGGAGTATTGTCAGAAAATAGTGCGCTATAACTTCGAGATGTTGGCAACGCGTGCATTGAGTCAATACGACACCGACCGCTTGAAGGTTAATTTTGTTGGCTCTGTTGCAGCCATTTTCGAGGATTTCCTTACCGAGGTGTTAGAGAAGTATGGTATGACCAAAGGCGTTATTGTCCGTTCGCCAATCGACAACCTTGTGAAAAATCTTACAGCCGAATTATCAACCAAATAAAATAACAAACAATGAAGAAATTATTACTGTCTCTTATCACATTGCCATTTTTGTTTGCCTGCTCGGAGCGAGTAGTGCTTGATAATGGGTTGTTGCGTTTGACTTTTGACCGTGAAACGGCAAGTCTTGTATCAATGACTGACCTCGAAACAGGTTACGAATATCTTGATGTGCAGGCCGAGCCACAGCGCCTATGGACTATTGTTCCCTTTGCAGAGGGGGATGTTATTGCCGAGCCTACCGAGGTTAAGGTACGCAAAATCTCTTCGCGCGAGGTGAAACTTTCGTGGAGTGATAGCGAAACATTCTCGCTTGTTGCTCGTGTTCGTCTCGACAAGGAGAAGGCCTTGTCGTACTGGTCAGTGGAGATGAAAGACTATGACGGAGCGAAGGTTAAGGAGTTGATTTTCCCATATTTGACCAATGTAAAGGAGTTCACAAACGAGGAGATTGCTCTCTCGAATTGGACTGGCCGTTTGTACAAGAATATTCGTAAGAATCGTAAGTCGTTGTCGCAATTTAAACAAAACCGCCCAACAATGCAGCTTACTGCAATATATGGTGATGAGCCTAGTGGTTTGTATATTGCTACAAACGACAAAGAGTCGTATGGTAAGGCGTTCACTTTTGACTTCCGCGACAATTTGACCGACTACAAGATGGTTAATATCTTGGATATGGGTGCGGACCGCAACTATTACAAGCCAACCTACGAGTTTATTCTCGGAGCATTGCACGGCAATTGGTACGATGCAGCTCTTATCTATCGTGAGTGGGCTTTGCAGCAGGAGTGGACAAAGAACAATCGCCTTCACAGCGGTAAGATGAATCCTTGGCTGCCGGAGACAGATATTTGGGTATGGAACCGTGGTCGTTCGAACAATGTTTTGACCGAGGCTGCCGACTTGAAGGAGTATCTTGGCGATTACAATGTGAGCGTTTTGTGGCATTGGTGGCACAATGGTCCATACGATGATGCCTTCCCAGAGTATCTCCCACCACGCGAAGGTCGCGAAAGTTTTGTTAAGGCTGTAGCCGAGGCAAAATCAAAGGGTATCAATATGACTCCATATATGAACTCTATCCAGTGGGGCGAATCGCGCAAATCGTGGAAAGAGTTGAATATTGAGCAGTATGTTGCACGCAAGGCAGACGGCTCAACACACGCCCACGCCTATAACAAGTTCTCAGGCAACGCTATTACGCCAATGTGTATGTCGCAAGAGTTCTGGCGTGAGAAATATTCGGACCTCTGCGATACTGTGGTAAATGATTATGGTTGCACAGGTGTATATATGGACCAGGCTTGCCTTCACTATTGGTGCTATAATCCAAACCACGGCCACTCTGTTGGAGGTGGAAACTATTGGGTTAAGGGCTATCTCAAGTTGGTGGAGCGAGTACGCGAGAAGACTGCTGAAAACAACCCTATTCTTACAGGCGAGGGCTCAGGTGAGGATTGGATGGCTCATCTTGATGGATTCCTTACTCTCGAAGGTAGTCGCGAGCGTATGAGTGGAATTGGTAATTCGTCAGTTATTCCGTTGTTCAATGCGGTGTATCACGGCTACGCCATTTGCTTTGGTAATTTCGGTGGCTTCACCTATCCGCCATACGATGAGTTCTGGCCAAAGGAGTTCCGTGCACCGAATACCGAGACACTTCTCCCTGCGAAGTATAATACTCAGTTGCGTATGGAGCAGGCTCGCACCTTTGTTTGGGGTACACAGCCGATGATTGTCAACTACCACGCTTTTGCTCGCAAGGCTCGTCCTGTTGAGATGCGCTATATTGCCGAGTTGGTGGCAAAGCGCAAGCAGTACAAGGACTATTTGCAGTATGGAACAATGATGCGTGCACCAAAATTGGTGGATGATTGCGCAGCAGAGATTGATATTGCACAGATGTCGACCTATGGCTACAAGACCAAGGGCACAAACCTCTTCCCACATAAGAAGGTTGTACCAATGCTCTATTCTAGCGCTTGGCGCAACGAGGAGGGTAATATCTTGTTGGCCTTCACCAACATCAGCGAGGATGCGAAGGAGTTATCGTTCGTAATCGACCCTGCCGAAATGGGCCTTAATGAGAACTTTACACTCTATATTGACGGAGTAGCTCAGGAGGGTGCGCCACAATCGAATTACAAGGTGGCAATCAATGGATGCGCGACCAAGATGTTTGAGTTTAAGAACAACAAATAAATTTTACTATGAAGAAACTGATTATTCCTATCATTGTGCTTTTCATTTGCGCTTGTCATCCATCTGACAAAGTTGTGTTGGACAATGGCTTGTTGCGTTTGACTTTTGACCGAGCAAATGGTAGCCTCGTCTCAATGACAGACCTTTCGAATGGCTACGAATATCTCGACACTGAGGCTGAGCCACAGCGATTGTGGTACATCAACCCACTTGTAAAGGGAGATGTAATACCAGAGCCAACCCAGGTTAAGGTACGCAAAATCTCTTCGCGTGAGGTGAAACTTTCGTGGAGTGATAGCGAAACATTCTCGCTTGTAGCTCGTGTTCGTCTCGACAAGGAAAAGGCCTTGTCGTACTGGTCGGTGGAGATGAAGGACTATGACGGAGCAAAAGTAAAGGAGTTGATTTTCCCATATTTGACCAACATCAAGGTATTTACTAACGAGGAGATACTTATGTCGGATTGGACAGGGTCTTTGTATAAGAATCCGCGAGCAAAAGCGAACACACTTGATATCTTCCGCCGTCACCACGAGCACCATTCGATGCAGCTTTCTGCGATTTACGGAGATGAGCCTAGCGGCTTGTATCTCGCAACAAACGACACCGAGGCCTATGGCAAGTCTTCTAGATATGTATTCCGCGATAATTTGACAGACTACAATATGATTAACATATTGCCGTTGGGAGCAGAAAATACCTCTTACAAGCCAACCTATGAGTTTGTTCTTGGTGCGTTGCACGGCAATTGGTACGATGCAGCTCTTATCTATCGTGAGTGGGCATTGCAGCAGGAGTGGGTTAAGAATAGCCGACTTCGTAGTGGTAAGATGAATCCTTGGTTCCCAGAGACCGATATTTGGGTATGGAACCGTGGCCGTTCGGACAATGTCTTGACCGAAGCAGCCGACTTGAAGGAGTATTTGGGCGACTACAATGTGAGCGTTTTGTGGCACTGGTGGCACAATGGTCCATACGATGATGCCTTCCCAGAGTATCTTCCACCACGCGAGGGCCGCGAGAGCTTTATGAAGGCCGTGGCTGAGGCCAAGGCAAAGGGAATCAATATGACTCCATATATGAACTGTCATCAGTGGGGTGGCGATACCAAGAGCTATAAGGAGAAGGGTGTAGAGAAATACTCTGCTCGCAAGGTAGATGGCTCGACACTTGCCCATGTATATAACAAGTTTACAGGCCATTCACTTGTACCTACATGCCTTTCGCAGGAGTTCTGGCGTGATACATATTCGACTCTCTGCGACACAGTGGTTAATAAATATGGTGCTACCGGTGTATATATGGATCAGACCTGCAACCACTATTTGTGCTACAACACAGATCACGGACATACTGCCGGAGGTGGTAACTACTGGGTAAAGGGCCATCACAAGTTGATTGCACAAATTCGCGAGAAGACCAAAGATGTAAACCCTATCCTTACAGGCGAAGGCTCTGGTGAGGAGTGGATCTCACACCTTGATGGATTCCTCACCCTCGAAGGCAGTCGTGAGAGAATGGGTGGTAAGAAAGTATCTGAAATTGTTCCGCTCTTCAATGCAGTATATCACGGTTATGCAATTTGTTTCGGTAACCTTTCGGGCTTGACATATCCGCCATACGACGAGTGCTGGCCAATGGAGTATCGTTCGCCGGATACCGAGACTCTTCTCCCTGCGAAGTATGCTACTCAGATGCGTATGGAGCAGGCTCGCACCTTTGTTTGGGGTACACAGCCAATGATTTCGAACTATCATCCATTTGTGCGCAAGGGCCGCCCTGTCGAGATAAAATATTTGGCAGAGTTGGTTGCTAAGCGTAAGCAGTACAAGGAGTACTTGCAGTATGGAACAATGATGCGTGCGCCAAAGTTCGAGAATGACTATGCCAAGGAGATCGACCTTGTCCAGATGACAATATATAGCTATAAGGATGAGGGTACAAATATCTTCCCATTCAAGAAGGTGGTGCCAATGCTCTATTCGGGTGCTTGGCGCAACGAGGCTGGTAATATTTTGTTGACATTTACCAATATCGACACTACTGCTTACCAGACTACATTCTCTATCAATCTTGCCGAGATGGGCCTTGATGAGAACTTCACTCTCTATATTGATGGTGTAGCACAAGAGGGTGCTCCACAATCAAGCTACGAGTTGGCAATTGATGGATGTTCGACTAAGATTTTTGAGTTTAAGAACAATAAATAATATATCTAAGTTATGAGTTTTGTAAAGATTACAGAGCAACCGTCGCTCTACAACGACCTCGAAAAGATGTCGCCTCTCGAAATTTTAACTTGTATCAATCGTGAGGATCACAAAGTGGCAGATGCTGTGCAGGAGGTTATTCCTGCTATTGAGAAACTTGTTGTCGGTGCTACCGAGCGCATGAAGCAGGGTGGCCGCCTATTCTATATGGGTTCGGGAACAAGTGGCCGTGTAGGTATTGTGGATGCATCGGAGATACCTCCAACCTATGGTATGCCAGCTTCGCTTGTTGTTGGTATTATCGCCGGAGGTGATGCTGCAATTCGTAGTGCAATTGAGGGCGCAGAGGATGATGGTGTACAGGGCTGGAAGGACCTCGAAGCATACAATGTAACCGAGAAGGACACCTTGGTGGGTGTTGCTGCATCGGGAACAACTCCTTATGTTATTGGCGCTATCAAGGAGGCTCGCAAACGAGGCTTGTTGACTGCCTGCATCACTTCGAATCCAGGATCACCAGTAACCGAGGTTGCCGAGATTCCAATCACTCCTGTTGTAGGTCCTGAGTTTGTAACTGGCTCTTCGCGTATGAAGTCGGGAACTTCGCAGAAGTTGATTTGCAACATGATTACCACCTCGATAATGATTGGTCTTGGTCGTGTTCGTGGTAACAAGATGGTGAATATGCAGCTCTCAAACCAGAAGTTGGTTGATAGAGGTACCCGTATGTTGGTTGAGGAGTTGGGTTTGCCTTATGAGGAGGCAAAGCAGTTGCTGCTCGTTCACGGTGAGGTACAGCGTGCTGTAAATGCCTATCGTGAAGCACACAAATAAGAGGTTGTGGAGATAAAAAAGGGTTGCCAAACGGCAACCCTCCCACAAATTAACCCTCTTATGCCTTCGAGCGAAGAACTGTCTGTAGGAACGAATCTAAATAGAGCAGTTCTGCATCTCCGCATATCACATGCGATAGAAAAAGTTCCTCGTCGCTGACATCTTGTAATACTCGATTGTCTATTTGCTCCATAGGCAAGTGTTTTTTAAGTGAACTTCACCTATATAACGAGCGTTCGAGTATTTTATTGTATGGAGAATTTAGCAAATGGCTAAATTCTTCTCTTTTATTATCTGTCGCATATTTATCAGGGCGTATCTCATTCTGCCAAGTGCAGTATTTATGCTAACTCCTGTATGCTCGGCTATCTCCTTGAAACTCAACCCTTCATAGTAGCGCATCCTTACGACTTCTCGCTGTTCTGCTGGCAGTAGTTCGATTAGTTGTCGCACCTCTTCTGCCTGCTGCTCCGATACGAGTCTATCCTCGATGGATGCCTCTGCAAAGTTCTTGCTACCTAAAATATCGAAACCCGCATTCGACTCGCTGACGGTCTTTACCTGCTTTTGCGCTCGGAAATAGTCCAACACTTTGTTGTGTGCTATGCGCAACACCCAAGGCAAGAATCGACCTTTGTCAGTATAGCGACCTTCGTCCAACACCTTTACAACTTTAATCAACACCTCTTGTGTTAAATCATCTGCCACATCATAATCCTTAACCATCATACGAACATAGTCGCGTACTCGGCGTGTGTGGCGCTCCAAAAGTTGAGAAATGGCTTCGCGATTGCCCTGTTGATACATATCCAACAGAGCCTGGTCGCTTAACATTGTACTCTTCATACTCTTATCCTTTATAAAATGGTTCAAAGAGTAGAATTTTGTCGATAGGCAACGATTTTTAGTTAAACAAATAGTTAATTTCTAGGAGAAAAAGCCCAAAAATGACTATTTTCTCGACTGCAAGGTACGCAGTTTTCATCAAAACGCCAAATTCTAAATTTTCCCCTTTACCATTATATATTGTGATAAGGTGAGCAAAAATAGTGCCGAAAACGGGCTGTAGTGGCTATTTTGCTTCGAGGCGGGTATTTTGTGCTGGCGGTGAAACGCCCAAACAAGGCGGTGAAATAGCGATTATTTGGATACTAAAGCCTACTTTAGTGGTTCGATATGGATGGCAACGGCAGTCTGTTCTCCGAAGTGGGAGCGCAGCGCTCGTTCTATCTCACGCGATATCTCGTGTGACTCGAAAACCGACATAGAGCCATCCACACGAATATGAACCTCTATTGCGATGTCGGAGCCTATTCGACGGGTACGCAGATTGTGAGGTTTGTGGACATTAGGAGTATTTGATATGATGGATAATATCTTCTCTTCAACATCGCGAGGTAAACTCTTTTCGAGCAACTCGGCAAGAGCGGTACGGCAAAGGTCAATCGATACCTTTATTATAAGAGCTGCCACTACGATTGCCGCGATAGGGTCGGCAATACGCCACTTTTCGCCAAGAAAATAGGCTAAGCCGATACCCAGCAATGCTCCAATCGAAGAGAGGGCGTCGCTACGATGATGCCATGCATTGGCAATTACCGAAGGGCTTTCCAGATGTTTGCCGATACGGGCAGTCCACTGGTAGAGAGCCTCCTTTGCAACTATCGACACCGCAGCAGCGATAATTGCTATTGCTCCAGGACGAGGTAATATCTCGCCATTTGCTGCCGCCCTTATCTTCTCGGCGCTATCCAACAAAATCTCCGCACCTACGGCAAATAGTGCTATACCTATTATTAAAGATGCGAGGGTTTCGTACTTGCCGTGTCCCCAATGGTGGTCGTTGTCGCGCGGCTTCGAGCTAATACGCACAAATGCCAATACCACAATATCGGTGGCGAAATCCGAAGCCGAATGAACGGCATCGGCAATCATCGCACCACTTCGGCCTACAATACCAGCGAAGAGTTTGATGGCAAAGAGTATGATATTGACAAACATACCGAGCAAGGTTACTCGGTATATCTGTTTTGTTCGTATTTCAGCTCTATTATACTCCATTGCTAATCTAATTTCGCAGGATAGCCTAACAACTGATAAGCCAAAGATTGCGCCATACGAAGGTGACCTGCGCTATTCGGATGAAGGCGGTCGATACGCTTACCTCCTGTTTTTGCGCTCTTTTCGAGCGAAGGGCGACGCCAATATTGAGCATTCGACTCAGCCAACGGATACAATCCACAGATAGCGTTCAAGTCAATAACAGGTACTGCCCAGATATTGCCCGCCTCCTTTACGACATCGATATAAGCGTCAACATATTCGCCTATGCCGTTAGCATAGAGTTCGTTAGGTTGGATATTTCTATCCGAAAGGAAGGCGTCGCCACGATGAATTGGCGTAAGAAGAATAATCTGCTTGGTAGGATAAGCCTCCTTCAACTTCGCCATTGCGATATTTATACGACCTCGCACAGTGTTGTTGTCCATCACTATAGTGCGTTTTTTGCGCTCTGCCATAACTCCCGACTTCGAGCCCTTTGGTCCTGTAACCTCAACCTCGGCAATCTCCTCCGAGAACCACTCTCCGAGTGGAACACTCGCATTGTAGTCATTTGTGCCAACAAAAATCATTATCGCATCGACCTCTTGACCATGTTCCTTGATAAGTTTGTCTGTCTGACCTGGGATGTGTTTCCACTGATGACCACTGATGCCATAGACAAACGACTTGGTACCAAGCAACGATTCGAGATATACCCAATAGGTGTTGTTCTGCCCACTTTCCACCTGGCGCTTGTCGGTTATAGAGTCGCCGAGGTACGCAACACGCGCACCTCGCCACTGACTCTTAATCTCTGCTTTTGGTTTTGCAACAACGGGCAACGCCAAAGCAATAAGCGCGATAAATATCGCTAAACGCTTCATATTAGTAGCTCTTTGCGAATAATACTCGGTTGTGCGAAGGCTTGCCGGTGAAGATACACTTACCCTCCTCAGGCTCAACATCCAAAGGAATACAACGGATAGTTGCCTTAGTAGCCTCCTTGATAGCCTGCTCGGTCTCAGGAGTTCCGTCCCAATGCGCCGAGATGAAACCTCCCTTGTTATTCAACACCTCAACGAACTCATCCCAAGTATCAACCTTAGTAATCATAGAGTTACGATAGTCGAGTGCCTTCTTAAAGATATTCTTCTGCTGCTCGTCAAGCAAGTTTACGATATAGTCAATGAGACCCTCTTGCGATACAGTCTCTTTGGTCAAGGTATCACGACGAGCCAACTCGATAGTGCCATTTGCGAGGTCGCGCTGACCGAGTGCCAAGCGTACTGGCACACCCTTCAACTCATACTCCGCGAACTTGAAGCCAGCACGAACATTGTCACGGTCATCAACCTTAACACGCACGCCCTTTGCCTTCAA
>JAEIGA010009139.1_pt1 | contig 14994 bp, 14 predicted proteins | sample 9270691 | NCBI WGS metagenome assembly JAEIGA01 (sample SAMN17057246, study PRJNA624740) | gut metagenome | biome: biome; isolation source: fecal sample | host: Bos grunniens | place: China: Xizang | collected 2019
CGGATATGTATGGCATTTTGCCGCATCCCTTACTCAATGAGGATCAGGAAGCGTATTCTTCCTTGGTTTGGATGCATCATGACAGTGTACTGGGCATTCCCGCGCACGTAGCCGATTCTGAGATGTGTGCTATCATTTTGGAAGCCTTGAGCTGGGAGTCTTATTATACCGTATATCCTGTCTTCTATGAGACGATTTTGCTCGATCGCGCAACAAAGGATCTTTATTCCAAACAAATGCTGCAGCTTATTTTTGCAACACGATCCTACGATCCGGGTCAGTATTACGATATGGGGACGAGTGCCTCCGGTCTGCATGGTGACGACGGTCTGCTTCGCTTGGCTCACAAGGGAACGGCTGATATTGCCGGTATGTGGGCAGGCTTTAAGCCTTTGGTAGATGCGAATATCGACCAGGTCAACAAGTGGGTTGCCGGCAACGAGGATTGATCTTCCAATATCATCAAGAAGCGGTTGCCGTCAAGTACGGCGCCGCTTTCTTTGTTGAAATGGGGAGTTGTAGTTAAATATAAAATGTGCTTGACAAAGATAGGAAGATATGGTACACTTAAAATACATAATTGTGCGATTATAGATATAGCGCATAACAATATCAGGAGGTACATATGAAAAGATTTTTAATACTGTGTTTGTCGGTATTACTTGTGCTGACAACGGCAGTAACCATGCTGGTCTCTTGCCAAACTCCCGATCAGGGACCCGACAAGAATCCCAACACAAACAACAAGCCTTCTACTGACTCGAACGAGAGAATTCCGCTTGATGTTCCCCAAAAGAATTATGAGACGAGCGAAGGAAAAGCCTCGTTCCATATTTTGGAGTGGGCTTGCGGAGGTCAGGATTCCGCGGGACAGTCTTGGATTCCGTGGGAGGAGGGTCACGTAGACGAGGAAGACGGTGACATGCTTGGCTCCGCTGTGTTTGACCGCAATGCATGGGTCGAGCAGGAATTTGGTGTTGAGATTTCCAAGGAATACGTGTCGATTGAGGGAAATCCCGGTTTTGTGACTCGCGTTACCACCAATGCGAGCACTTCTGCTAATGAGTTTCAGCTGATTACATTGCGTACGCTGGACATTTTCACCTTGGTTCAGGAAGATCTGTATCTGGATTTGAATCAGTACAAGGACACCATCCTGCATACCGACCAGCCTTGGTGGGTTCAGGACTCGGTCAAATCCTTTACACTGGGCTCACATCTGTACGTGGCTGCAACTGAGATGCTGCTGCGCGACAAGGGTGCTACGGCTACTCTGTATTTCAACCAGACCTTGGCAAAGGACTACGAGGAGCTGCCTAACTTCTTCACCTTGGTTGATAACGACGAGTGGACTATCGAGGAGATGCGGCTTGCTTGCGAGATCGTCGCACACTCCGATGACGGTGACGATGAAATGAACTCGACCGAGGATGTTTGGGGCTGCTTTGGCGGTGACGATTCCGTTTACTATCTGTTCAATTCCTTTGGCTATAAGTTCGCTCACATTGATGAGTTCGGTTACGTTCAATACGATTTCGGTGAGGCTGATTCCATTAAGGTTATGCAGGATATTTTCCTTGACTTCATGTACTCGGATGAGTACTTCAACCTGGAAGCAGACAAGGCTTTGCTGGAAGAAGGCCAGCACTTGTTCACGGAGAGCAACTCTCTGTTCTACAGTAGCTTGGTCAAGGATACCACCACCAAGCTCAAGAATATGGAGGATCTGTACGGTATCCTGCCTCATCCTATGCTGGATGAAGACCAGGAGGAATACTCCTCGCTGGTTTGGGTACACCATGACAGTTCTGTTGGTATCCCCGCACACGCAAAGGATCCCGAAATGTGCGCCGTCATTCTTGAGGCAATGAGCTGGGAGTCTTATTACACGGTATATCCCACCTTCTATGAGACCCTTTTGCTCAATCGTGCGGCAAAGGATGAGGATTCTAAGAGAATGCTGCAGGTCATCTTTGAGCATCGTTCTTATGACCCCGGCCAGTATTATGATACCGGCTCCAATTCCTCCGGCTTGCACGGCGGTAGCGGTCTGCTCCGTCTGACGGGCACCGGTAATGCCGATATTGCCGGTATGTGGGCGCAGTACAAGGATAAGGTCGAAGAGAATATCAAGAAGGTTAACGGCTGGATCGCCGGCAACGAGGATTGATCTTCACGGTATAATAATAACCAAAACGGCAGCCCTTTTCAGGTTGCCGTTTTTCTTTTTTTGTGCAAAATGTAAAATATTTCAATAAAGGCGTTGATATACTTGAAAATTCGTTGGAAAAATGATAGAATAACGTATCAAGTTGTGCATTCTTGGTGTTACTTTTCAGGGGTGCACGACATACATAGGAGGTACAGTATGAAAAGATTTTTGACTTTGCTTTTGGCGCTTCTGATGCTGCTGACTGCGACGGTTACGATGCTTGTTCTTGTTTCTTGTGGTGACGAAACCCCTGATAACAACCCAGACAAGCCCATCACGGATAACCGTCCCACCACCGGCGAGGGGGGAGATAAAGTAGAGCGCATCCCGCTTGATGTTCCGGATAAGAACTACGAAACGAGTGAAGGTAAAACACCCTTCCACATTCTGCAGTGGTCTTGTAACAACCAGGTGGCAGTGGGACAGAGCTGGATCCCGTGGGAAGAGGGTCACGTAGAGGAAGAGGACGGCGATATGCTGGGCTCTGCTGTATTTGACCGTAACGCATGGGTTGAGCAGGAATTCGGTGTTGAAATTTCTAAGGAATATGTTTCGATCGACGGTGGCCCCAGCTTTGTATCTCGCGTTATGACCAACGCCAGTACGTCGGCCAACGAATTCCAGCTGCTTACGCTGCGTACCATTGAAATTTTCACTCTGGTACAGGAAGAACTGTATTTCGATATGAATGAGTATAAGGATACCATCCTGCATACCAACCAGCCTTGGTGGGTTCAGGACTCGGTCAGATCCTTTACGCTGGGCTCGCACCTGTTTGTAGCCTCCACCGAGATGCTGCTGCGCGACAAGGGTGCTACGGCTACTTTGTATTTCAACCAGACCTTGGCAAAGGACTACGAGGAAGAGCTGCCTAACTTCTTTGAGCTGGTTGATGAGGGTGAGTGGACGAAGGAGCAGATGGAGATCGCTTGCGAAAAGGTTGCTCACTCCAACGACGGCGACGACGAGATGAACTCGACGGATGATATTTGGGGTTGCTTCGGTGCTGATGACCCTGTGTATTATCTGTACAACGGCTTCGGTCAGAAGTTTGGTCATATTGATGACTTCGGTTATCTGGAGTATAACTTCGGTACGGGCGATTCCATTACGATTATGCAGGATGTTTTCCTGGATATCATGTATGCGGATTTCTATTTCAACCGTCATGTCAAAAAGCTGATGCTTGAAGAAAATGAAAACCTGTTTGTCGACGGTAAGTCCCTGTTCTACAGCGGTCTGGTAAAGGATACCACCAACGAAATGAAGAATATGGAAGACCTTTATGGTATTCTGCCTCATCCTCTTCTCGATGAGGACCAGGAGGATTACTCTTCGCTGGTATGGATTCACCATGACAGCTCCGTCGGTATTCCCGCACACGTGAAGGATCCCGAAATGAGTGCTATCATTCTGGAGGCACTGAGCTGGGAGTCTTACTACAGCGTATATCCTGTCTTCTACGATACCATTCTGCTTAACCGTGCGGCAAAGGATGCAGATTCTAAGAGAATGTTGGAGATCATCTTCAACACTCGTTCCTTTGACCCCGGTCAGTACTATGACGGCGGTTCTACGGCGTCCGGCCTGCACAGCGACGGCGGTTTCCTGCGCTTGAGTGGCAGAGGTACTGCTGATATCGCCGGTATTTGGGCAAAGTACGAGGGTACGGTCAAGGAGAATATGGATAAGGTTAATAGTTGGATCGCCGGTAACGAGGATTGATCAAAACTTACCATAAGCAACAAATACGGTAGCCGTTTTTTCGGCTACCGTATTTGTTTTTTGTGCAAAAGGTCAAATTTTCCTCTGAAACGTGAAATGGGCTTGACAGTATGTGTTGAAAATGATAAAATAAACCATAAAAATGTGCAATGTGAGCAAGCTCTTCTCGTATTGCACAATTTGTTTTAGGAGGTATATATGAAAAAAGTTTTGACACTGTGTCTGGCACTGTTCCTTGTGCTGACGGTAGCGGTGACAATGTTGGTTTCTTGTAAGCAACCAAATCAGAATGTCGAAGATCCCAACAAGCCCAATACTCCCGGATCCGGTTCGGGGGATCGAATCCCACTTGATGTCCCAAATAAGAACTATGAGGTCAACGGCGAGAAGACGCAGTACCATATTTTGGAATGGGCGGCGGGTGGACAGAACACGGCCGGTCAGCATTGGATTCCCTGGGAAGATGCCGACGTAGAGGCTGAGGATGGCGATATGCTGGGCTCTGCTGTATTCCGCCGTAATGCATGGGTAGAACAGCAGTTCGGTGTTGAAATCACCAAGGAATACGCCTCGGTTGAGATCGCTCCCACCTTCAAATCGCGCGTAACCACCAATGCAAGTACCTCTGCCAACGAGTTCCAGCTGATCACTCTGCGCACGCTGAATGTCATTGAGCTGATTCAAGAGGATTTGTATTTGGATATGAACCTGTATAAGGACACTATCCTGCATACCGACCAGCCTTGGTGGGTTCAGGACGCGGTCAGATCCTTTACGCTGGGTTCTCACCTGTATGTGGCATCTACCGAGCTTTTGTTGCGTGATAAGGGTGCAACCTCTACGTTGTATTTCAACCAGAATTTGGCAAAGGACTATGACGAAGACCTTGACAACTTCTTCACGCTGGTAGACAATATGGAGTGGACCGTTGAGAGAATGGTCGACGCTTGCGAGGTTGTGGCTCACCCCAATGACGGTGACGACGAGCTTAACTCCACGGATGACGTTTGGGGTATTTCAGGCGGTGACGATACGGTCTATTATCTGTATAATTCGTTTGGCCGTAAATTTGCTCATATCGATGATTTCGGTTACGTTGAGTACGATTACGGTGAACCTGATACCATCACCATTATGCAGGATATTTTCCTGGATGTTATGTACGGTGACTTCTACTTCAACACCCATGTAAATGGAAGCTTGTTGGAGGAGAACCAGAACATTTTTGTCGACGGTAACGCCCTGTTCAGCAGTGGCTTGGTCAAGGATACGACTACCAAGATGAAGAATATGGAGGACCTGTACGGTATCCTTCCGCATCCCTTGCTCAATGAAGAGCAGGAGGCGTATTCTTCCTTGGTTTGGGTACACCATGACGCCTCTTTGGGTATTCCCATGCACGTAACAGATCCCGAGATGTGTGCCATCATTCTCGAGGCAATGAGCTGGGAGTCTTACTATACGGTATATCCTGTTTTCTATGATACCATTTTGCTTAACCGTGCCGCTAAGGACGAGGATTCCAAGAGAATGCTGGAGGTTATCTTCGACGCTCGTTCCTATGACCCCGGTCAGTACTACGATTCCGGTTCTACCGCATCCGGTTTGCATGGTAATGACGGTCTGCTTCGTTTGACCACTAAGGGAACCTCCGATATTGCCGGTATGTGGGCAGGATTTGAACAGTCCGTTATGGAGAACATGAGAGAAGTTAATAACTGGATCGCAGGCAACGAAGATTGATGCGACTCTGACAATAGGCGGCAATCGAATAATTCGATTGCCGCCTCTCTATTTTGTTTTTGCTCAAAAATGCGAAGGGCCTCTTGACAAAGGCAAGAGGCGGTGCTATAATGATTGCGTAACCGATTACGCAATGCTGGAAAAGGTGGATTATCCATATGAAAAAGCTTTTATCCTTTTTGATGGTGCTTGTCATGCTGTTGAGCGTGGCAATGTTGGCATCCTGCGGCAACGACAAAGGCCCGCAAGGTCCCAGCAGTGACAACACGAATGACCCCAATGGTTCACACGACGATAGAATTCCGCTGGATTTGCCGGAGGTTAATTACGCAGTATCGGGCGAAGCCGCAGAGTACAACATTCTGGAATGGGCTTGCGGCGGTCAGTCTCAGGCCGGTGAAGGTTGGATTCCGTGGGAAGAGGGCGACGTAGATAGCCTTGACGGCGATATGCTGGGTAAGGCCGTGTTCGACCGCAATGCTTGGGTCGAGCAGGTGTATGGCGTCGAGATTCTGAAGGAATATGCCTCGGTCGAGGTTGCTCCTACCTTTATCACGCGTCTGCGCAACAACGGCGATACCGGTGATGACCTGTACCAGCTCGTTACGATGCGTTCCCGCAACCTGATTTCCTTCGTCCAGGAGGAATTGCTGTTTGATATGAATGTGTATAAGGATACGATTCTCCACACCGACCAGCCTTGGTGGGTGCAGAGCTCGGTAGAGTCTTATACGCTGGGCTCTCACCTGTATGCCGCTTGCACGGAGTTCCTGCTTCGTGACAAGGGCGCGACGGCAGCGTTGTATTTCAACCAGCAAATCGCGAAGGACTATGAGGAAGAGCTGCCCAATTTCTTTGAGTTGGTAGACGAAAACGAGTGGACATTTGAGAAAATGATTGACGCCTGCGAGATCGTTTCCGGCGATGCTGACGGTGACGATGAGATGAATTCTCCCACCGATATGTGGGGAATGATCGGTGGCGACGACCCTGTATTTTTCCTGTATGCCGCAACGGGCAATCGTTTTGCCCATATCGACGATGCAGGTTACCTTGAATATGACTTCGGTTTTAATGGTAACACCATTATCGTCATGCAGGAAATCTTTGAGGACTTCATGTATGCAGACTGGTATTTGAATGCTGTATTGAAAGAGGACCAGGAAATCCTGAGCAAGACCGAGGGCGATGTTTTCAAGGACGGCTATGCGTTGTTCAACGGTAGCATGGTCAAGGGCGTTACGCATTTGAGTGATATGCAGGATACCTATGGTATTTTGCCCTATCCTATGTATAACGACGAGCAGGATCGTTACTACTCGTTGGTTTGGATCCATCATGACAGTACGGTCGCAATTCCTGCTCACGCAAAGAACCCTGAGATGTGTGCTACCATTTTGGAGGCTTTGAGCTGGGAGTCCTACTATCGCGTGTATCCTACCTTCTATGAGACCATTCTGCTTGACCGCGCAGCTAAGGACGAGGATTCCAGAAGAATGCTGGAGGTTATTTTCAACACTCGTCTGTATGACCCCGGTCAGTACTGGGATACCACTACCGGTCTGCAGCACTCGGAGGGTCTGCTCCGTCTGACCAGCAGAGGTACGGCAGATATCGCCAGCGTTTGGGGCCAGTATGATGCTAAGATTAGAGACTGTGTTAACTACATCAACAGCATGGTCCAGGATCTGGAAGGCTAATTCAAATTCTATATAGGAAAGACAACAGTCGGCTCGTCCGACTGTTGTCTTTTTTGGTATCCGGCGGCAGGTTCTATTTGTCGCATGCTTGGCATATGATAGAACAGAAATCGGACAAGGGAGGAAGGCGATGCTACATACACCGGTGCGGACCGCCAGAGAGTCGGGAATGCCTGAGATTGTTCGGTCATGGTTGCCGCGACATATCCTTTTTCCCTTGGAAGAAATCGGAGGTGTGTGGGAGGAGCTGCACCTTCGGGTAGGGCGTTGCTGTTCGGTCACGATTGGAGGAGAAAATCGTAGAGTCGATATCGCTCTTCGGCGGGAGGAAATGGACGCCTTGCTCCTTAAATTGTGTCGGGGATCGCTGTACGCTCACCGGCAGAGCATCAACAGGGGGTATCTGTCTTTAGAGGGCGGAATCCGAGTTGGCATATGCGGACATGCCTGCCCGGAGGAGGAAGGGGAGGAGCTGTTGGCGGTTCGTGATATAGACGCATTATGTATTCGCTTTCCAAGACCAATGCGTTCTGTCGGTGGAGACTTGATTCCTCGCTTGCAGGCGGATTTTCCTTTGGGAGCTTTGATTTATGCGCCGCCGGGTGTAGGCAAAACGACGTTGCTTCGTGCGCTGGCACAGCACTTTGCGGGGGGGGAGAGTCCCATGCGGGTGTGTCTTGTCGACAGCCGATGTGAATTGAATGACGGGAATTTTTTGCCCGATGCTTGCCTTTCGCTTCTGTCAGGCTACCCAAAGGGGCAGGGCATTGAAATCGCGGCACGCTCCATGAATGCGCAGCTGATCTTGTGCGATGAAATCGGCAACGAGCATGAGGCGGATTCTGTGATGGCGGCAGCCAACTGTGGTGTTCCTATCCTCGCTACCGCCCATGCCGCGTCATTGACTCAACTATTATCTCGCCCGGGTTTTGCATCCTTGCACACCGCGGGAGTGTTTGCCAGCTATGTGGGGATACGCCGCCGAGTGGGCAGGACGGACTACGTGTACGATATTCGCGCCTGGAGGGACGTGACGCTATGATGCTGAAGTGGATGGGAGGCTGCCTTTTGTTGGGTGCTGCTCTGACATATAGCCTTTCGGTGTGGCGGCAGTTGCATAACGCTTCACTTCGCCAACAGGGATGGATCACGTTGCTTGAATACGTAAGGAGTAAGATCTGCTGCTTTGGTACACCACTTCAGGATATTTTGGCATCGGCCGACGAGAAATTGCTCGGTGGCGTTGGTGTCGCCAAGCAGCAAAACGAGGACTTTGCAACGCTTTGTCAGCGTGCTTCCGAGCAGCTTGGCGGCGAAGGTGGAGCGCTCCTTCGGGCGTTGGGGGATGAGATCGGGACCATTTGGCGGACGGAGCAGGTTGAGCGCTTAGATTATTATATTGAGGCCCTCCGGAAAACGCAGACGAGCCTTTCCTCTGCTTTTTGGGATCGTGTGCGATTGCACGCGACCCTTAGCGTATGCGGTGCTTTGGCCATCATTTTGTTGATCTGGTAGTGCCGGGTCGAAATACAAGGGAGTATGAAATGGATATTGGATTGATCGTGAAAATTGCGGGGATTGGCCTCTTGGTTTCTGTAACAACCCAACTGTTGAGCAAATCAGGGCGGGATGAGCAGGCGATGATGGTCACGCTGGCGGGAATTTTGGTGGTGCTTGGCTTTCTGATTGGTAAGGTCGGAGAGCTGTTCGACCTGATCACCACTCTCTTTGGTCTATGAGGTGGCGCCGTGCTGTTCAAGGTGTGCGGTGGCGCACTCTTATGCGTCACAGCGGTTGTGCTGCTCAAAGGGATCAAAGGAGAGGTGTGGCCACTTCAATGGACGGGCAGTCTTGTGATGTTCACGGCCGCCATGCTCATGCTACAGCCGGTGGTCGCTTATTTGACCGAGTTGTGCGCCCTGACGGGCATGGGAGATATGGCAAGTCTTTTGCTTCGGGGGCTGGGAGTGGCGATGCTGACCCAGCTGTCCTCCGACCTGTGCCGACAATGCGGCGAGACAACGCTTGCCGGCGGCGTCGAACTGGCCGGCAAGGCCGAGCTGTTGCTCCTTTGCTTGCCGCAGCTCCGCGCGCTGATGGAAATGGCAGAAGGTCTTCTTTCTTCTCTTTGAGCATTCGCCGAGGCGCAGTTTGCTTGTTTCTTTTGCTTTGTCTTGGTGCTCTCTTGCTGTTGCCGGCCAGTGGCGAGCAAGCAAGGATCAATTTCCCGTCGCTTCCGGCGGCGTATCAAGAGATGCTGCAGCGTTTGCCCGAGTCACTCCGCGAGAGCCTTCCGCAACGGGTGTTCTCACCGGATGGGGAGGAGGTTTCGGGCGCCTGGGAGGCGATGGTATCTCCCGAAGCTCTATTTTCTCTGTTGCTTCAGCCTATCAAGGACGGGTGGAGACAGTACCTTTCACTATTGCTTTCCTTAATAGGGGTTCTTCTGCTTCGTGGAGTGTCCAATGCCTTGATCGAGCATATCCGAACGCCCATTCTTGCGGGGGGCGTGAAGCTGATTTGTCGTGTTGCCTTGTTCGGCACCATGTTAGGACACGCGATGAGAGGACTTTCTGATATTGCTTCCTTTTATGAGGATTTGCAAGGACTGACGGCGGCCTTTCTCCCTTTGATGGGAATGATGTATGCCATGGGAGGCAACGTTGCCACCGCGGCTGTCAATCATACGACGCTGTTGCTTTCCATGTCCTTGGTGCAATGGGTTGGAAAAGAGAGCGTCATACCGCTGTTTTCCTTGTGCTTGGCGTTTGGGCTGATGGGAGCGATCTCGGGTGAGGTGGCGGGGCGCTTGCAGGTGCTCACGGGAAAACTGAAAAAATGGTACACCACGGCCTTGGGACTTGCGATGCTGTTGCTCAGTACAGCGCTGGGCGCACAGACAACGCTGACCGCTCGGGCGGATTCACTCGCCTTTCGGACGGTTCGTTTTACCGTCAGCTCCACCATCCCCGTCGTGGGCGGCGGAGTAGCCGAAATGCTACGGACGGCCGCAACGGGTATTTCATGGCTCAGAGGGCTTGTCGGCATCGGGGGTGTCTTGCTCCTTTTATGGTTGCTACTTCCGCGACTTTGCTCGATTTTGCTGTACCGTAGCCTTTTTTCGCTGGCCGGAGACGTGGCGGCACTCATCGGTTGCCCGGAGGAGGGCAAGCTGCTGGGCGAGGTGGTCAGCCTCTACGGCTACCTTTTGGCTGTGTTATCCTTAAGTGTGATGACATTTTTGCTATCGCTTCTTTTGCTGCTGAAATGCGCCTCGGTTGTCTGAGGAGGATGGGATTTTGAAAGAATATTTTATGGGACTTCTTGCTCTGTGCATCTGCATCTGCGTGGTGGAGCTGTTGTCACCTGCAGGCGAGGGGGAGGGCATTGCCCGGCACCTGAAGCTGCTATGTGCGATTTGCCTGCTTGCCACGATGATTTCCCCTTTGATTCACCTGTTTCAAGGAGGAGGGGATCTCCCCCGGCGGCTGGATGCGTGGCTATCCGAGTGGCTGGCGGAGGGAGAGGAGAAAAAGGAGGAATACAGCGCGCTTTGGGAGGAGCAATGGGAGCAGATGGACGTTGTCTATGCGGAAGCGGCCATCTCTACCATGCTTTCGCAACGCTTTTCTGTATCCGAGCAAGAGTTGAGTGTTAAGGTTACGGTCAACGAGAACGGGACGGCGATCCGCGAGGTTTGCGTGGCGCTGACGGGCAAGGCGATTTGGCTCAATACACACGAGATGGAGGACTACATCCGAAAGACTTTGGGGTGTGAGAGCCGTATTTTTATCGAATAGGAGAGGGTTATGGACGAAAAAAAGACAAATCCGGCAAGAAAAAAGAGACTTTGGATTCTTCTTTTGGGCGGACTTCTTGGCGTTGTGCTGATTTTGATGGGCAACGTTGAGTGGGGAAGCAATAAGACAACAAACGGGGCGAGCGTGCAGGTCGAGACCGATCCTATGCTGGCCCACACACAGCGGACGGAGGAGAAAATTGCCGCCCTTTGTTCGCAGGTGCGCGGGGTGGGGCGAGTCGAGGTCATTGTGACCTTTGAGGGCGACTTTACCTACGTTTATGCGACCAATCGTGAGGAGACGCAAAAGGAAGGGATAACCGATGCACAAACAAGCTACGTCACGGTGGGGAGTGGCGCGACAGAGCAGCCGGTGCTCATCACCCGGACCTACCCCAGCGTCAGCGGCATTGGCATTGTCTGCGAGGGCGGGGGAGACGCCAATATTCGCAGTCAGCTTCTCTCGCTCCTTTCGGCAACCTTTGGCATTGGGAGCAACAAAATTTATATTGCCGAAGCAAATTCCGGCAAGTAGGTTCTATTTTGGCGCGTCGCCTCATACAATGGCGGTGTAACATATAAACGATCCCAAAGGGGATCTAAAAGGAGGAAGGAAATATGGCAATCAAGCACACAAGAAAAACGGAGCCGGAGCAAGACATGGGAGCCGTGATGAACATGAACGAGCTGAGCGACGAGGTCGTGCAGGAGAAAAAAGGCAAAAACTGGATGGCCTGGATTGAACGCGTCGGCCGCCGCAACTGGATCATCATAGGGGCGCTCGTCCTCATTGGTATGGCGGTTTGGCTCAACTGGATGTTTTTCGCGGATAGCGCCCAGGCGGGGTATGCGGACTATGACTCCTCGTCCGGCATGACGGACGGCGCGGGCGATCAGAGCAGCGGCGAGAGCGTGGCGGATTACTTTGCCACGGTCGAGGTCAATCGCAAGAGAGCACGCGACGAGTCTATGGAGGTTCTGCAGAGCGTCATCGACAATCCCGATGCTACCGAGACGGTCAAAAACGAGGCTCTTGCCGAGATGAACGCCATCGCCAACGAGATTGAAAAGGAAGCCAACATCGAAGCACTGCTCGTCTCCAAGGGCTTTGAGGACTGCGTGGCTGTTATGAACGGCAACCAGATCAACGTCGTGGTCAAGTCACAGGGTGAGCTTCAAACAGCGCAGATCGCCCAGATCAACGCCGTTGTCTATGAACAGACGGGCATCGAGCCCCTTAACGTGACCATCGTGCACAAAAATTGAGAAGAAAAGGGAGCCGGCAAAGGCTCCCTTTTCTCATTTTTTTATTATTTTTGCGTCGAATAGCACACGGATGCTCTTTTTTCCATATCCTGTCTTTGAAGCTGATAAGAAGGAGCGATAGGAGCATGTCAAAAGAATTGAGAACAACGGGCGAGACTGCCTTTTTTGCCGCCGGCAACAGCCGCCATGGCTTTCATTCGTATTATGAAGAGTGCTTTCGCGATCGGGCAGGGCACCTGCTGTGTATTAAGGGAGGCCCCGGGACGGGAAAGAGCACCCTGATGCGGGCGGTTGCCCGTGAGGGGGAGCGACGGGGATACACGGCAGAGTATTATTACTGCTCGTCGGATGCCGATTCGTTGGATGCCGTTTTGCTGTTTGGCGAAGGGAAAAGCATCGGACTTTTGGATGCGACCGCCCCCCACGTCTTTGAAGGGCGGCTACCGGGGATGCAGGAGGAGATCGTTGACCTCGGGCAATTTTGGGATCGAACCAAGCTGCTCCATCGGCAAGGGGACATCACCCGGTGGAATGGGGTCAAGGCGGATGGCTATCGCGCAGCTTATCGCTATTTGGCGGGGGCCGGGGAAGTGTCGGATGCCTTGTACGACCTCACAGTCTCCATGATTGACCAAGCAAAGCTGAATCGTACTGCCGAGCGGCTACTGCGCGGCATCGAGTCGCAGAGGAACGGTCAGGTGCGTATTGGCCTTTGTGATTCGGTTGGCATGCGAGGGCGGGTGACGCTGGATACTTATCTTCACCTGGGTGAGCGGGTGTATCTGATCCAAGACTACTACGACACGGGTTTTGCGCTGATGCGGCGGCTTGCCGATCTTGCGTTTGCACGGGGGATCGCGGCACGCGTGTCGTATCATCCCGTCCTGCCCGATCGCATCGATGCGCTATTTTTGGAACAAAGCAAAACCGTATTTTTGGTGGGCGAGGGCAAGGAGATCGGCATGATGGCTGAGCGCGCGCCTTGCGCACGGCGGTTGGATATGCGGCGCCTGGTGCATCGGGATCGCTTCAGGACTGAGAGAGAGAGGATCAGACAAACCGCCCGCCTTCGAGAGGCGCTGCTGGATAGCGCGTGCGATGCCCTGCAAACGGTGCAAAAGGCACATTTTGAATTGGAACGCATCTATGCCACAGCCATGGACTTTGAGGCGAAGGAACGCTATACCGAGGCGCTGTGCCGCAAGCTGTTTGAGGACGAATGACAGAACAAACGAGGCGTTACTTGGCGTCGTTGTATGAGCGGTGCCTGACAGCCGACTATGTGCAGGTTGGGCAGGCGGCTAACTATGCGGCGGTGCGGCAGGGGGATGCTCTGCACCTTTACTTTCAGGATTCGGATGGCTCCGAGGATTGGAAAAACAACCTGGATTTTCCCGCGCGTCCCTACCGCGAGATGGACGGCGTCCGTTGGTACGCCCATCGCGGATTCGTGCGGGTATGGAAGGAGATCGAGCCTTATATTGCGCCGATGATCGCCGATCCCACTTTGCGTCGTGTCATGACCGTAGGCTATTCGCATGGAGGCGCGTTGGCGGTGCTGTGCCACGAGTACGTGTGGTTTCATCGCCCCGATCTGCGAGGATCTATGGAAGGCTACGGCTTTGGGTGTCCGCGCGTCCTTTGGGGACCGCGAGGCGAGGGACTGATGGCTCGTTGGCAACGATTTTGGGTTGTGCGTAACGTCGATGATCTTGTTACCCACCTGCCTCCTCGAGCACTGGGATATTTTCACGCTGGGAATCTTTGGGAGATTGGTGAGAAGGGGAAATACTCCCCAATCGACGCGCACCGGGCGGAGAATATATTGAGAGAACTGAAGCAATAAAAAGCGAGGGAAGCTTTCGTGGAAAGTTTCCCTCATTTTTGTCATATGGAACGGTTGAAGGGCGGTCTCTTGTCCGGGTTTATGACCTTGAAAACCGTTTGGCGTAGCCGCACGTTCGGCACAAGGACTCCACTGCCCGGCGGTGCGAGAAGCCGTCATAGATTGCTTTTGCGCGTGGGGAGGCGAGAATGTCATCAAGCTCGGACGAAAAAAGATTTCCCAGAGCAAGCTTGGCATCTGCATCAAGGCAACAGGGAACGACGGTGCCATCGACAAGAATGCCGATTTGGTCGCGTAGGCCGTAACAGAAAACGTCTGTATCGGGGCTGCATTCGGGCATGGACAGATCTGGCCATTCAAAATGCTCTCCCCACTCAAGGAAGAGTCGCTCAGAAAGGCGCAGACTGCTCCCGCCTCTGACCTTGCCCCACTCACAGGGGAAGGATCTATGTAAAAAATCAAGTATTTTCGAATTGTCCGCCCCCGAACCGAGATTCCACAAGCGCAACGCCACGATACAGCCCCTCCTTGCCGCCTCTTTGGCAAAGTCTGCGCAAGATTCCAGATACCCATCGGAGGAAAAAGCGGCGTTGGCTTCGGGCGCGTGCAGGGAAATGCTGATTTTGTAGGGGAGAGAAGAGAGCAGGGCCTCACCTTTTTCGCGCAGAAGGGAACCGTTGGTGGTCACCATGGGCAAAAATCC
>JAEIGA010009140.1_pt1 | contig 14994 bp, 13 predicted proteins | sample 9270691 | NCBI WGS metagenome assembly JAEIGA01 (sample SAMN17057246, study PRJNA624740) | gut metagenome | biome: biome; isolation source: fecal sample | host: Bos grunniens | place: China: Xizang | collected 2019
AGACAAAGATACTGCTTTTTGTCTATCTTTGCACAACTATGGCAAAGAAACCTTTCATACCTATTCCACCGATGGCGGAACTCCCGCCGGCTGAAGAAATCAATGTTGCAGAACTCCTTGACAAATATCTCACCGGGGAGATAGATCTGATATGTGTACTCGGACCGACAGCATCGGGCAAGACCCGTTATGCAGTGCAGCTTGCCCGCCAGATCAATGAGTTATATTTGTCACATGCTGAGATAATATCTGCTGATTCAAGACAGGTGTACAGGGGAATGGACATAGGAACCGGAAAGGATCTCTCTGAGTATGAGGAGATTCCATATCACCTGATGGACATTGTGGATGCCGGAACAAAGTACAATATCTTTGAATATCAGCGTGATTTTGAAAAGGCTTATAAGGATATTGTCGGCCGTGGCTGCATTCCTATTCTTTGTGGCGGTTCTGGACTATACATCGAGGCGGCGACCTGCGGATATTCGCTCCCGGAAGTGCCTGCAAATCCTGAGCTCAGAGAGGAACTTGAGAAAAAGTCTGATGAGGAGCTGATAGCACAACTGGCATCACTCAAGCCACTGCATAACAACACGGATTATGACACCCGCAAAAGACTGATCCGTGCACTTGAGATAGCGATTTTTGAGTCAGAGCATCCTGTCAATCGCACCAGTTTCCTGCCTAAAAACACATATTACATAGGCACACTGGTTGACCGTGATGAACGCAATGCCAGAATTGATCGTCGCCTGGATGCCAGATTGGAGGAAGGAATGGTTGAGGAGATAAAGGGGCTGATTGACGGTACGCACCCGGCACTGGCACCGGAGCACAAGCCTGTCGCTGCGGAAGACCTGATCTATTATGGTCTGGAATATAAGTTCGTGACTCAGTACATCATCGGTGAACTGACATATGACCAGATGCGAAACAAGCTTGCCACCGCCATCCATCAGTTTGCCAAGCGCCAGATGACATGGTTCCGCGGAATGGAGCGCAAAGGCATCACCATTCACTGGACCGAAGTCTAACGCGCTTGATTTTGCACTCGTGATTTTTAAGTCACGCTTCCGGATAGAACTTCGATGCAACCGGAAGGCCGGACGGAATTACGAAATGATGACCCTCATCCTTCCAAGTATCTTCATCCCACTCAGGTGAGATGTAGGCACCGTCATGGTCTGCAAGGAATGAGAGATATGTGATTGGAAAACCCTGAGCAAGATATTGAGACTCATAGAATGTCTGGACTTCAAACAGGGCATCCACAGCATCACGTCCACAAAGAGAAGAAAGTCCACTTTCGTAGAGACGTTCGCGATCTTCACCATAAATATCTATTGCACAAGCAAGTATCTTCAAGCCATTCTGCTCTGCCATCGCACGTGAATACTCGTGAAGATAACGGCTGTCTGTCTTCAAGTGTACGATTCCGCCAGGCTTGAGGAAGTTGCGGTAGCGGTTCAAGAACAATGGAGCTGTAAGACGTTTTTTCTCACGACCAATCTGCGGATCCGCAAAAGTGATCCATATCTCAGACACCTCACCAGCAGCGAACAAGGACTCTATAAACTCAATGCGGGTTCTCAAGAACGCAACATTCTTAAGTCCATGCTCTTCGGCATATTTTGCGCCTTTCCAAAGACGGGCACCCTTGATGTCTACGCCAATATAGTTGAAAGCAGGATTACGCTCGGCCAGGTCCACAGTGTAGTCGCCCTTTCCACAACCGAGTTCCACGATGATTGGATTATCATTCCCAAAGAAATCCCGACCCCAGTTACCCTTCAACGGATGATCGCAATTCAGCACTTCAGATGTTGCCGGCTGGATCATGCAGCGGAAGGTCTCATTCTCTCTGAATTTTCTAAGTTTATCCTTTCCCATTCTATATCACTTTTATAGCTACCTATTCTGATTTCGGTGTTTCAGAAGGTTTGCGTCCGCCATGGCGTCCTCGATTGCGTCTGTCACGACCGCCACCTCGGTTCTGTCCATCCTTCTGCGAACTTTTGCTGCCATCCTCCCTTGGTGCGGCATCTGTATTCTTTACCGCCTCCTTAGGAGCATTGTTCTCACCACGGTTCTGACCACCTCGGTTGCCGGATTTTTTCTTCTTCCTGCGCTTACGTGACTCATCAAAACGATTGATTGCATCATCTCCGACAGCAGTCACAAACTCCGGAGCAGACGGCACACTATCAACCTTCAATGACTCAGGTCTGATGCCATTACGATTCATCTTTATGATATCCCAGACCTCCTCTGCATAAAGAGGATAGAGGTTAGCCAAAGACGAAGGGTCGTATGAGAAATACATGACCTCACGAAGAATATCAGTCTTCATCAGGTACGCAAGTCCGTCCTCGAACTCAAGAGGATTATTGACCTTAGGTATACGCGATTGCGCATCCATATAGGCTGCAGTCTCATAATTAAGACAACATTTGAGTTTTCCACACTGTCCTGCAAGCTTCTGTGGATTCAATGAAAGATCCTGGATACGTGCAGCAGAAGTGGTTATAGACTGGAAAGTGGAAATATAGTTTGAACAGCACAGTTCGCGACCACAGACTCCAAGGCCACCTATCAGACCGGCTTCCTGACGGGCACCGATCTGCTTCATTTCGATTCTGATGCGGAACTCCTCTGCAAAAATCTTGATAAGCTGACGGAAGTCCACACGACCATCAGCTATATAATAGAAAATCGCCTTTGTGCCATCTCCCTGGAACTCCACGTCACCGATCTTCATCTCAAGACCAAGTTCTGCTGCAATCTGACGTGAACGGATCATGGTCTCATGTTCACGTGCAATCGCCTCCTGCCATTTTTCAATATCAAAAGGCTTAGCCTTACGATATATTCTCTTGAACTCATAAGTCTCAGGATTGATCCTCTTGCACTTCATCTGGCGTCCTACAATCGGGCCCTCAAGTGTGACGATGCCCAGATCATGACCATTGGCCGCCTCCACAATCACAAGGTCTCCGGTCTTTATGCTCTGTCCGGAACCGTTTCGGTATATACCCTTACGAGTGTTCTTGAAGCGAACTTCAAAAAACTGATTAAACTGCTCCTGAGCAACGCCTTGCAGCCAGTCATACACTTCAAGTTTGCAGCATCCCTGACGATAGTTGCACTCAACCTCGCCACCTTCAGCACGCTCAACGGTACAACCTCTTGAGCAGTCATATTGTTTAGACTCTATCATATATTCAAAAACATTCTATTGACAAGGTCTGTGAAAAGAATCTTGGAACTGACATTCCTGTCGATCATAGACACGACCTTCTCTATATCATTTACGGACCTTGAGCAGAATTTCCTGCCGCATCGTCCTGCCATATTCATATAAAAGTCTGCTTCCTGCTCAGGAATATCCGCAATCTGCGGAAGATTCTGCTGAAGCAGGAATATTTTTCTCAAACATTCCGTCACAAAAGCACAAAATGCTTTCTGTTTTTCGCGCGACTCCAATGCCGCAATATTTTCACCACACTCCAATGCAGTCAACAGGTCCTTTGCCGCCAAGGCATTCATCAGATCGGAAAAAAGATCCATATAGGAGTTGTATTCCTCATTGGTGTCTTGCGGATTCATTGACTTGACCTGCTCAATTTCAGCCTTCGTCAAAGGAAGGACCCTGATGCTTTGACAGCGTGAAAAGATTGTCTGAAGAACCTTTTCCGGAGCATGAGTAATGAATATAAAAAGAGTGTTAACAGGCGGCTCCTCCACCATCTTCAGCAACCTGTTAGCTGTCTCCTGGTTCATTTTTTCCGGGAGATAGAACACCACAGCCTTATACCCATCCGCAACTGCCGTCAATGACAGCTTGGTTATAATGTTTTTGGCCTCAGCAACAGCTATAAGACCATTTTTAGATTCAATTCCTATCGCTCTTTGAAGATCTGCTTCCACAAAATATGGGTTAGCAGCCACCAATTCTCTCCAATAAGCAAGATATGATTCAGATGTCGGTTTGTCATCTGAAATCTTGGGACCCTTATTTACAGGGAACACATAATGGACATCAGGATGAATCAGCTTGGCCATCTGGCGGCAAGAAGGACACTCACCGCAGGAATCCCCATCATGCCTGTTTCTACAGTTAAGATACTGTATATATGCCAAGGCCAGGGCCAAGGCACCACATCCCTCATTTTCATACATGAGCATTGCATGCGCCACCCTGCCGCTGTCCGCCATGGACACCAGCGACCTTGCTACTTCAGCATTGCCTATGACGTCTGCAAACCTCATCATCTATCTCTTTTGGCGGTATAGTGTGCAAGCCGGACAAGACAGTCCTTCTCATAGGACGAAGGCAGGATGTCCAACGCCCTGACTGCAGCTGCAACAAATTCATCAAGTCGTTGAGCAGAATATTCCAAACCGCCGTTTGACTTTACAAAGGTTACGATTTCATCCCTGAGTTCGGGTTTTCCGACAATATCCTTCACCATCTTACGAACCCTCTCCTGCTCCTGAACCGAAACATTCTGCATGGCTCCAATAAGCGGCATCGTGATCTTCTGCTCAAGGATATCAACACCTAATGGTTTCCCCACTGAATCTGTTCCGTCATAATCAAGGATGTCATCCTTGATCTGGAATGCCAGACCAAGAGCCACAGCATAGTCCTTTGCTGCCTGCATATATTCATCCGAAGCATCTACAGACAAGGCTGCAGTCACACATGCGGCCTCAAACAGGGAGGCTGTCTTGTTATATATAATCCTCAAATAATCCGACTCAACGGTATCCCCGTTCTGCGCCTTCTGCAACTGAAGCATCTCGCCCTCAGCAAGGTCACTCAAGGTCTTGGAAAATATCTTTATAGCCGTTGTGTCATGCTTGGAATCACAAAGAATGAGCTCCATTGCCTTCACAAGCCAGTAATCACCGACAAGGACCGAAACTGCGGGTCCCATAAGAGACATGATTGTCGGCTTTCCTCTACGCATCTCGCTGCCGTCAGCCACATCATCATGCAGAAGAGTGGCATTATGAAGCAGCTCAGCAGCAGCAGAATATCGAATGCAAGCATCCGAAACCTTGCCCGCACAAGCCCTTGCCATCATCAACGCAAGCATCGGCCTCAACTGCTTGCCAGACTGCGATAGAATGGATGTATTAGTGGAATTCAGCAAGGCAATATCACTCTCAAGCACAGAGGCAATACGCTCCTGCACCGCTGTCCAGTCCGAACCCAAATATTCCTTTACTGACCTTATATCCATATTCAATTAATTTTCAAGCAGATCAAGCAGCTGCTCAGGCGTGTCCGCAAAAAGCACCTTATCCCTGGTTGCCTGCGGCATCATTCCGGTGGCCACATAGTGGTCAAGAAGAAGCTTCAAAGGCTCATAGAAACCCTGGTAATTCAGGACGGCCATCTTGCCGAAATACTTCTTCAGATGAACCAGAGCCACTGTTTCAATCAATTCATCCAAGGTTCCGACACCGCCAGGAAGCGCAACAACCGCGCAGGTATCCTCTCGAAGCAGGGTCTTGCGCTCCGCCATCGTATCTGTCCAGATGACTTCCGACAGATCCGGATACACATACTGTTCCATGAAACGAGGGATCACACCGAGATGATATCCTCCACATGCATGAAGCTCGTCAGAAACCTCTCCCATAGTACCCTTGATTGTTCCACCTGTCACGATGCCATATCCACGCAACGAAGCCGCCCGGACGAAATCGCGGGCGACTTTGTTATACTTAGGATCTATTTCAAAACTTGCCGAGCAGAATACCGCAATCTTTTTCTTCATCGATCAGATTTTAGAAGAAATATGCAAGATTAACGGAAATACCGCCATAGACTTTATTAGCGTCCTTAAGAGCATCAACATCAAGACCTGTAAACTCCTTGATGCTTCCCATTGTTCCGAAGCTCCAGTTGTAGCGGACAATCGCCTGAAGTTTCCAGACATTGATACCGGCGCCAAGACCTACACCATAGTCAACACCTTTCTCACCTTCAATCACACCCTTGAAGTCAGATGCCATACCTTTGACATTGTTTGAAACCGCATATCCCACATAAGGAGTAACATCCAGGAACGGTCTTGCAACAACAAGGTCCGGACCCCACTGCACAGAAACAGGAACGATAACCGAACCTACATTCTGAAATACATCATTGGATATGAACTTATCCAAAAAATCAACTGTCGAAAAGTCTAAAGATGCGCTTTTGTGTGAATACACTACAGAAGGCTGGATAGAAAAGCCAAGCGGAAGGTCAAGGGCGTATGTAAGGCCGACATTGAATCCTGTTCTTGGAGCTGTTCTGATATCTTCGATCTTTGTTGAGTTTGTATTGATTCCGGCAGTCACACCGAAACCCTTTGCTGATGCTGCTGCAGATGCAACAAGCATGGCAGCCACGATTACCAATAATTTTTTCATAGTCAAAATCTATTAAAGATGTGAATCAATTTTTGCTGCAAGATCTGCCTTTGAAGCTGCGCCGACGTGTCTGTCAATTACCTCACCGTTCTTGAAGAAGAGCAGAGTAGGAATGCTTCTGATGTTATAATTCATAGGAACATCATCGCATTCGTCCACATTGCACTTGCAGATTACAGCTTTACCTTCATATTCAGTTGCGAGTTCCTCCACAATCGGGGCAATTGCCTTGCATGGACCGCACCATGTTGCCCAAAAGTCAACGACAACCAACTTGTCAGTATTCAAAGTTTCTGCGAAGTTCGCATCAGTCAATACATGTGCCATAATTTATTTCGTTTAATAAGTTTACAAAAATTCCAACCACAAATATAAAGTTTTGTGGTTGGAATTACAATATTGATACCTAAAATTGGTATGGCGATTTAATAAAACTTCTCAACATTCCAGACAAAGGCTCTCAGACCAAGGGCTGGAGTTTCCTCATCCATTGCCTTGACTGCAGAGAGTATGTCATCAACCTTGTCATCAGCAACAAATGTCAAGATAGCATTATTCATTGTAGGCCATGCATGATTTCCAAGATGTGGTTCACCGTTCTCACTGCCTCTTCCGGCAATATCCTGCCACATTGTGAAGCCGCGCACGCCGATCTTCTCGATCGCATCAGCTACTTCCATGTTATATGCCTGGTCGTATGCTAAAAATATTCCTTTCATAATTAACGTTCTTTATTAGTTGTTTGCTGCAAGTTTGCGGGCAGCACGGCGCTCCTGCCATGAGGCCATTGACGCATACACTGTCGGAATGATCACAAGGGTAACGAGGGTTGAGATCGAAAGTCCCCATGCTACAACCATACCGAGTGAACGCCACATCTCAGATCCTTCTCCCTTGCCGATTGCCATAGGAATCATACCAAGCACTGTGGTGAGGGTTGTCATGAGGATTGGACGAAGACGCGATTTTGCTGCAATGACGCTTGCCTCTGCAACACTGTATCCACGCTCACGCATAAGGATCGTGTAGTCAATTAGCACAATACCGTTCTTTACCACGACACCCATAAGGATGAGGATACCGATCATACCCATCGCACCGAGTGGAGTTCCTGTAACCCACAATCCAAGCATCACGCCCACGAATGCAAACGGAATGGAGAACATGATCACAAACGGACTCATGAATGACTCGAACTGCGATGCCATCACGATGTACACAAGGATAATGATCATCACAAGAAGCATGATGAGGTCACCGAACATATCCTTCTGGTCCTCATATGAACCACCGATCTCGATCGAGAGTTCCGACGGCATGTCTGTTTCCGCGAGAATGACGTCTGTGGTTGCAACAGCATCAGAAAGAGCCACTCCGTTTGAAACGACACCGGACACTGTGACTAGTCGTTCTCGGTTCTTTCTGCTGATCGAAGGAGGGGTAAGAGACTCGACAACTTTTCCGAGATCCTTGATTCGTACACCCTTACCCATATTGTTGTAGATGATGATGTTCTCAATGTCTTCAGTACTTGTACGGAACTCCGGAGCATAACGCACTCGGATGTCATACTCATCACCGTCCTCACGGTAGAAAGACATTGTGGAACCATTCATGGCAGCGCTGAGGTATGAAGCCGCAGTCGTACTGTTCAATCCGTTTACTGCAAGTTTCTCACGATCGAAATCCACCTGATATTCAGGAATATATTCATCACGGCTTATGAGAACCTGTGCAAAATCATCTGTCTGGAGCATCTTTGCCTGGATTTCCTTCGCAACCCTGTCGGTTGTTTCGAAATCATATCCGTAGATTTCCACATCAACAGTGGATGCACCACCCATTCCGCCGCCACCTTCGGTCACACGGACCTTTTTAAATTCAGGATAGTCTGCGAGAATGGCACGGAAAACATCTGCAATTTCTGCTGTCGAGCGATCACGGTCTTCCATACTGCCGACATTGATGTTGTATGAGATCACATGAGTACCATTGGTCTGCATCGATGCAAAGGCATTGTCTGAATCTGCCTGACCGAGAGAGTAAGAACAGTTGATGATTTCAGGCACCGCAGCATCGAACTTTGCAAAGAGTTCATGAGCAAGATTCCTTGTGATATCCTGTCCTGTTCCGGCAGGAAGCTCAAGCTGCATGGTCAGACGGCCATCGTCAGACTTAGGCATGAACTCAGTCTTGAGATTAGGACCGAGGAAGCCCATTGTTGCAACAAAGATCGCTACAGCTATTGTCACGACTATCGTTCTGTGACCGATACACCAATTGATGAGATGACCATATCCTCTTGACACGATGTCGAGGAACTTGTTGAAGTTGACGAACACAAGATCATATAGTTTTCCATGCTTCGGCTTGAAGCGCAGGAACTGCGAACAAAGCATAGGGATGAGCGTGAGAGCACCGATTGTAGAGACAATCATGATGATACTTGTAATCCATCCGAGCTGCTTGAACATGAGACCGGCCATACCCTTGATCATTGTCAACGGGAGGAATACGGCAAGCATTGTCAATGTTGAAGCAATTACGGAGATACCCACCTCCTGGGTTGCATGAACAGCTGCCTCCTTTGGTTTCGCTCCCCTTTCAAGATGGGTGGAAATGTTCTCCAACACCACGATGGCATCATCCACAACCATACCGATCGCAATCGAAAGAGATGCCATAGACACGATGTTCAATGTGTTTCCTGTAGCCCAGAGATACATCAATGATGCAAGGAGGGAAATAGGAATCGAGAGCACGATGATGAAGGTTGCTCGCCATCTTCCGAGGAAAATGTAAACCACAGCCATCACGATGAGGAAGGTTACCAGAATAGTCTCCTTCAACGAATTGAGAGTGTTGATGATGTTATCCGAACCATCCACGACTGTAGTGATATGGATATCCGACGGCAGGCCGGCCTCTATTTTCTTCATTGACTTCTTGATACCCTTGATCACATTCACTGTATTGGCATCAGCCTGCTTCTGAATGATGATCTGCGCACAGTGCGTTCCATTGAGGTATGACTCCTGGAATCTCTCCTCCACACCGTCGATCACACGTGCCACATCACGAAGATAGATGGTCTTGCCATTGACATGTCCGACTACGACATTAAGCATCTCCTCAGCAGCATTGAACTCCTTCTCCACACGAAGAGAATATGAGTTCGATCCTATGTCGATTGTTCCCGAAGGAACGTTTCTGTTCTCAGAAGCTATTATCTGTGATATTCCCGCAACTGTCAATCCATATGCCTCGAGCTTGTTAGGGTCACAATACACCTGGATCTCACGCTGAGGTGCTCCGGCAATCGACACGGTACCCACTCCGGATACACGTGCAAGAGGTGTCGCCACCTTCTCGTCAAGAATCTTGTCAAGGGCCTGATAGCTTTCCTCTGCCGTTGCAGCCATGATCATGATCGGCATGTCGTCAGCACTGAACTTGAAGATGATAGGGAGTGATGCTCCATCCGGAAGAACGGAGTTCACCATATCAAGCTTGTCACGGACATCATTTGTCGCAACATCAATATCTACTCCCTCAACAAATTCAAGGGTGATGAGAGAGATGTTTTCCTTTGAAGTGGAAGTCAGGTTCTTGAGGTCACTCACACCATTCAGGGAGTTCTCAAGCACCTTGGTCAGATTTGTCTCAATATCCTCGGCACTGGCTCCAGGATAGGAAGACATGACCATGACCACGTTCGCATCGAACTTTGGAAATCTATCCAAAGAGATGTTGATCAGCGAAAACACTCCGAAGATGGCCAAAGCGATGAAAACCAGCGCTGTGGTCACAGGATTGTTTACCGACTTTCTATATATACTACTCATATTTCGCTCAACTATTCGTTCACAGTAACCTTAACACCATCCTTAAGACGGATCTGACCTCCTACTACGATCTTCGCACCGTTTTCAAGACCGTCAAGCACCTCATACTCAGCACCCATACGACGGCCAAGAACAATCTTCTGATAAGTCACGGTGTCGTCATCATTCAGGACATATACGAATCTCTCACCGGAGCCCTGCTGTTTTACCACGGCAACGTCAGGGATGACTACATTATTGTTTGAACCGAAATCAACTGTCACGCGAGTGAACATGCCCGGGCGAAGACTCTTATAGTTGTTGGCAACAACCACTTCCACAGAGAATGTACGTGTCGCAGCATCAATTGTAGGGTAGATCTTCTCAACCTTTCCATAGAAAGTGACTCCAGGAAGCGCATCAGCAACAACCTCTACAGAATCGCCTTTCTTGACCTTTGTATAATCTGACTCCGAGATGGCTACGATCAGCTTGACAGGCTTGATCTGCTCAACTGTGAAGATTGGCATGCTCATAGCATACATGTCGCCCACGTCATAATTACGGGCAGTCACAACACCATCGATCGGAGAACAAAGCACTGTGTTCTCAAGAAGGTTCTCCACCTGAGTCTTTGTCACATTGTACGAAAGTTCAATGGCATCAAGATCAGACTTTGAAAGAGCACCGGCCTCATACAGGCTTCTGAGTCGTTCAAGTTCAACTTCCTGATTATGAAGCTGAAGCTGAGCCTGCTGAAGCTGAGCCTTGTCAATCTCTGCAAGCACCTGACCCTTCTTCACAAAATCACCTATCTCTGCATTGATCTTGGTGATACGGCCAGCCATCTGAGGAGCAATATTATTCTTTACATATGGCTGTACTGTTGATGTATATACCGCAGTCTGAGGAACCGCACGAGAAGAAACCTCAACGACTGACACTGTTGGAAGAACTTCTGCCACCTCTGCTGCAGAAACAACTTCCTTTTGTGCTGACTTGCTGCCACAGGCAACCGCAAAAACGGCTGCACAAGCGATAATTGCTGTTCTGAAAATAGTTTTCATATAGTATACTTTTTATTATTCTGTGAAATCATGTCCGAGTGTCTGCTCAAGCTGAGCCTTGGCCACTACGAAATTATATATTGCCTGAGACTCGGCAAGTCTTGCCTGGGTCAATGCAAGCTGAGCATCATTGAGCTCGATGAGAGTGCTGCGTCCAACCCTATACGACGCCTCTGTGATGTCATAGCCCTTCTGTGCTGAAGACAAGGCTGTCTGAGCTGCGTAATAGCTCTTCATGTTTGTCTCCATTGTTGCAAGACTCTGACGGATGGCAATCTGGAGCTGACGCTCTGCGTTCACAGTCTGAAGCTTGACCTGCTCATACTGATTCTTTGCCTGACGGATAGCCTGATATCTTTTTCCACCTGCAAAAATCGGAATATTGATGCTGAGTGCTGCTGTCGAGTATGGAATCCAAGGAAACTCCTTGAGAGCGACATCGTTTGCCATGGACATATACGAGAAATTGAATGAAGCCGCAAGGCTTGGGATATTGGCAAACTTCTGAATTCTGATGTTGGTTGCGAGCTGCTCTGCCTGAATTGCGAGCTGCTTCATTGTCGTGTTGTTCGCAAGAGATACGCTGTCATGCTGATGAATATCGTAGAACATCTGGGTTGCATAGTCTGACAACTCACCTGCAATATCGATGTTCATATCCAGGTCCACTCCAAGGACAGCCTTCAGCTGCCACAGTGCAAGAACCACTGAACTCTCTGAGTTATAGACATTTGGAATAGCGTTCTCTACTGTTGTCTTTGCACGGAGAAGCTCCATTTCAGACACTTTCTGTGCATCGTACTTCTTCTGGGTTTCCTCAAAGTTCTTCAAGGCGTTTTCATAGACCTGCTTATACACCTGCGAAGCCTCCTTGGCAAAAAGAGTTGCAAAATATGCGTTCTTCACCTGAGTAACCATGTCAAGACGTGACGAACGGGCCTTCTCAACAGCAAGTTCCACATCCATGGCAGAAATCTTAAGACTCTCCCAAAGCTGTGCATTTACAAGAGGCATTACCACAGAAGATGCGGCATTGATTGTATTGAACATACCGACCTCGATCTTCATCGGCTCCTGTCCCTCGCCCATTGACATGAACATAGCCTGCTTCTTGATTGTTCTCTGGTAAGAAGTAGAAAGGTCAATCTGCGGGAATAATGCAGCATAAGTTCCTTTCTTCGCAAAACCAGTTCTTTCAATCTCCATATCAGCCACTTTCACTGATACATTTTCACTCAGCGCGATCTCCAGAGCCTGCTCCAAAGTGATCACAACTGGGGTCTCTGAGGATTCTGCCTCTTCAATCAGAAGGGCAGTTTCAGTTTTTGGTGCTTCCTCGACAACAGTCTTCTTCAAAGGAAATTGGAACTGTGCAAAGGCTGCCGTATGCGAAAGAATCATTCCGGCAAAAATCACCATTGTTACCACTAATTTCTTCATCTGTTTTACTACAATAACTTTAATAATTTTCAAGGCGCAAAATTAGTACAAATTCCGTGCTGTTAATATGGTATATTTTGGTCCAATATGCTATAGATTTGTATCATATTGCCAATTTTCATATATTTGCATCATTATTTGACACTTATGGGGTACAAAAGTATAAAACCTGCTGTTCTTTTCGGAGAAAAAACTGTCAAAAGAGTGGGATATATTGAGGGTTATCTTTTCGCCTGTGAAATTCATGGGGCGGATCATATCGTATATTCAAAAGCCCGCAAGCCGAAATATCATCTTGTGATCGTCGTGCTCGAAGGAAGTATCAGCTTGTTAGTCAACGGAGAGCGTCTGACTTTCGACAAGCACTCATACATAAACCTTCCCACCTGGGTCGACATCCATGAAATTGAATATGGAGAGGATTTTCACGCCATGGTCACCGCAACCGACCGGAATGTCATTGAGGACATTTTCCGCAACAGGAACCCTTTCCCACAGGATTTCGGATTCAGTATCAACCACTCTTTGGGCGGCAAGATCGTCAAACAGAAAGACCTGCAGACATTGAAAAGGGATATCAGCAATATGATTGATGCCCTCAACGACAAGGATCATCGTTTTGCCGAAGAGATCAACTATGCCTATTTCTACATTCTGCTGACCGATATGGCAGACATGATGTGGACCTTATATGGAAACGGGACCCCATCCCATTTCTCCGACATGACGCGATCGGATAAAATCCTGAGAGACTTCACGGACCTGCTCGGAAAACACATCATGACAGAGACTTCCGTGGGTTTCTATGCCGAAAAACTCTGTATATCAAAGAAATATCTTTCGCTTATTGTTAAGAAGAAAACCCGCGTCAGCATAGGAACCATCATAGCCATAATCAGGATGGAAACGGCTTCCAGACTGCTGCGAGATCCTGAGATGACCATACAGCAGATTGCAGCGGCAATGTCCTTCTCCGATCAGTCTTCTTTTGGAAAGTTCTTCAAGAAGCACACGGGAATGTCTCCTCTGAAATATAGGCAGAATCTCCGCAAGACTCTGCTTACGCTTCGTCCTGCGGAGATTAAATATCATTGATTTACCGGCTATTTCGCGATACTCTTTGCATAGTGTGTAGGCTGTGACTTCTGCTTCACCGGATGCTGGGCAAGAACCGGCTGCTTCTTTACATATGCATACACAAGAAGGCCTATACCCATCAGTATGAACGGAATGCTTAGCAGCTGTCCCATATTCAAGACCATGTTCTGCTCAAACATAACCTGAGGTTCCTTGATGAATTCTATAAGGAAACGCATTCCGAAGCAGCCGATGAAGAATGTTCCGATGAAGAATCCCCTATATAGCTTCTCTGCCTTGAATTTGTAGAGAAGAGTGAGGACGACACCAAGAAGGAAATAGCTTAGTGCCTCATACAGCTGGGTCGGATGCTTTGGTAGTGTCTCACCACGAAGTTCGAAGACAAAACCCCACGGCAGATTGGTCACATCTCCGTAGATTTCTGAGTTAAAGAGATTTCCAAGACGGATGAATGTTGCGGCAAAGCATACAGCAATTGCAAGATGATCAAGAATCCAAACGAAGTCAAAGTCATATCTGCGTCCATAATGCTTTGCAAACCAAATCATTGCAATAAATAGAGCAATTGTTCCTCCATGACTTGCAAGACCACCCTTCCATGGCATGAAGATTTCCCAGAATCCCTGCCAGCTGCCAAGATAATAGTCCGGCTGATAGAAAAGGCAGTGACCAAGACGTGCCCCTACGATTGTTCCGATCAAAAGGGTGTAAAGTAATGGATCCAGAAGTGTCTCCGGAATATCTTCTCTCCTGAAAAACCACCTGAATATATACCATCCAAGAATAAATCCGGAGATGAACAGCAGTCCATACCATCTGATTGACAGAGGTCCCAGACTGAATATCTCAGGATTCACACTCCAATTAATTGCTAATGTCTCTAACATATCTTTTATATTTATTACTCACAAAGGTAACATTATTTTGGCACCCAAATTACCAAAAAGAATTCAATGGCACGAAAAGATTGGTTTTTTGTGCCATCGAACCCGATTTTAAACATCAAAGGCACAAAAACATGCCGTTTTCGTGCCTTTGAAAATATAGTTATAAAGTTATTATGCGCGGATTGCAGCGATACCTGGGAGCTCCTTGCCCTCAAGGTACTCGAGCATTGCACCACCACCTGTTGAAAC
>JAEIGA010009141.1_pt1 | contig 14993 bp, 12 predicted proteins | sample 9270691 | NCBI WGS metagenome assembly JAEIGA01 (sample SAMN17057246, study PRJNA624740) | gut metagenome | biome: biome; isolation source: fecal sample | host: Bos grunniens | place: China: Xizang | collected 2019
CGTCATAAGGAGCATCGCAAGTCTTACCGATTTCCATTTCCATCAATTCGGCAGTGCCGACCACCGATCCGTAGCATGTACCCGAGAAGATGTAGGTCTTTCCTGCCACGACTGGTGTTGAAATGCTGTTTGAGTAGTCTGCATTTTGCGAAACTGATAGTTTCACAGGATTGCCATTGCAACCTTCTTGCACAGTGAGGCCTGAAATAGAATTGTAGGTCAACATACTCAATGTACCGCTCTTGGTCGCTGTATAAGAAAGGTAGCAGGGAGAATAGTTGGCATTCTTGGTCACATAGAATTTCTTGTTGTCGATGATTTCTACGGGATAATTACAGCTTTGTCCTGCAGCCAAGTCTATTTTTGTAGTTTCGGCTGTAAATTGAATCTTGTTGTCATTGTATCTCTTCGCCTCAATGACAATAGACTTACCCTTTTCCAAAGCCAGCATAGTGATGCAGCCAGAGTTGGCTGTCAGGGGAGTGTAGCGTGAGCCAGTGATCTTGTCCGTAATAGTGAAAGTCACACGATTGGCAGTGGTGTAGGTCAAAGTCAACAATTCGTCGTACGAACTTGATGCCGTGTAGGTATAATATACCGTCTTGTATCCCGAAGCATCCGAGAACGAGTAAGACACATCGCCCATAGGCAAAGGCAATGCCGAAGTAGCCGAAGTTTGCGCCCAAGTGCATAGCGCAAAGCACAGCATGAGTGTAAGAGTAATAATTTTTTTCATAGAGTTTATAGTGTTGTGTTTTTATTTAAAGATACAGATTTTATGATATTTGAGTTTGCAAATATAAGGTTTTTTATGCAAAAATTAAACCTTTTGCGAATTTTTACGGCAAGTAGTCACATTTTATAGGCCAATTGCCTTTTATAAAAGAGCATTTGATAAAAAATGAATTCCCCTAGTATAATTAAAAGAATAAAAAAAGAAAGTAATATCAGATCCTGCATGGGATCAGATATTACTTTCGATCACGCAATCACGCAATACCAATCTGGATTCAGGCCCCATATTAAAGAGTAAATCTATTATGCTGAGATTTTCCAGAAAACCATACTTTTGGCGGAAAACTTGATAATATTCTACAGAACGAAAGGTTTCATCGATGGAATGGGCTATTTTTGGACGAATAGCTTCCCGAAAATCCTCTGCGCCAAGTGCTATGGCATCGGCATAAGCTTCAGTTTTGATGACATCTGGTTTCAGATTGAGCAAATCACAGATAGTATACAAAAAATCCTCGTTGAAATCGATCAAAAACTGATGCCCTTTGTCGTAGATGGGCAGAATGTCGTCGGCATAGTACTCAAAATACGGACTTCCCTCGTAGGCACTCTGCAAGGCGTTGCGGTGTAGGTGCTGCCAGTTGCCATGATCGCTCAGACGAATGTCTCGTGTGGCGGGACGCTTACTATATTCGTGCTCCACAGGAATGGTGAGCGCCTGCACGCCATTGGGGCCAGCAATCAAGGCACGATTACGGTACGTTTGCTTGACGTAGTGCTCGTGTGTCTCCAGATAGATGCAGGACGAGGCATATAGTTTTGAAAAATATTGTATTGGTGGCAAGTATGCCGAAGTCAAGAGTACAGGATTCATGGTACAAATAAAAAGAAACGGTCTGTACGCAGACGATGTGCAAATTCTTTTTTGTCGTCAATAGAATAGGTCACACAGACTGGACGCCCAATCAGGTGCCGGTGCTGGATAATGTGATTTTCTGTAGCATATGTGCCGGCTTCAAGGCATTTGGTGCTGGCTTCCTTCCCCTGAATTTCAACAACATCTCCTGGCAGTGCTGTGATCTTTTCCAAAACAAACACTCCGTTCTGTTCTGGAACTTCGATGATACACCATTCGCCTTTTTGTGGTGCTTTGGGTGCAATGTGCTGTTGTGGTACGCGATACATAAAAGGCAGACGGATACCATAGGCTGTTCGATTTACCAAAACACGGTCTCCGCCGATCAGGGTGGGATGCAAAGTTCCTGCGGCAACAGACACTTGAGTGTAGAAAAAGCCGCGTACGACGAGCAACAATACGCCTACGATAATGACGGCCAGTAGGAAATTCCACAAATTCTTAGCACAGCCAGGTTTGCGTATGCCTTTGAAATATCTTTTTACAGTTACCATTGTCTCAGTGTGGGTTGGATTATTTTATATTGTCTACCCACTTAAAGAAGCGGTTCCATCGGATTTTTCCGTCTGTCAGTGAATAGTCGGGATTAAGCGAAAGCCATACGAAGAGAGGCTTGCCCACGATGTGGTCTTCGGGTACAAATCCCCAGAAACGAGAATCAGCAGAATTGTCACGGTTGTCGCCCATCATCCAGTAGTAGTCCAATTGGAATGTATAATTGTCGGTGGCCTGTCCATTAATGCAGATTTTGCCGTCCTTGATATCGAGAGAATTGCCTTCGTATGCAGTGATACAACGTTCGTAGATTGGCAGATTTTCCAAAGTTAATTTGATGCTTTCACCTTTCTTTGGAATCCAAATACCTTCTTTTCCGCCATAATTCGAAGTGGTCCAATCTTTTTTCATATTCAGCGGATAAAGTTCGTCACCACTTGCCACTGGTGCACGTTCGGGATTTGGTGCGATGATACCGCGAGCGATAAGTTCTGCCTTGAATTGATGAGTCATCGGGAATCCTGCGCCAGCCGATACGTATTCCAGTTCTTCGTTGGTGATGCCTAATTCACGTTTTGTCTTGTCGTCCAGATATCCGACGAACTGTGCGTTGTATCGATATTGTACAAATTCGGGCTCAGCGTTGGGTTTTCCGTCCAGATATATAGTGTCGTTTTGGATGCGCAGGGTTTGACCGGGCATACCTACGCAGCGCTTCACATAATTCTCGCGGCGGTCGGTAGGTCTATTGGTGATTTCGCCGAATTCATCGACATTTTCCTGCATATATTGTTTGCCCAAAGTGTAGAGTTGAGCATACATTTCGCGATAGCCAAGCGCGGTCGAATCCTTGGGCATAGGCAATGTACCATGTGTGTTGAGATGTATCATACGTCCGATCTCGTATGCCATGCCGTAGAAATCACGTGCTTGATATTGGGGTGCCAGTGCCACGGTATCTCCCGAAGGGTAGTTGAAGACTACAATGTCATTCAGTTCTACTTTGCCCAAACCTTTCACGCGACGATATTCCCAATGAGGGCGTTCTAAATAACTCTTGCAGTTTAATATCGGCAATGTGTGCTGAGTCAAAGGCATAGTTAAAGGGGTTTGTGGGATGCGTGGGCCGTAACTTAATTTTGACACCAAAAGGTAGTCGCCCGTCAACAGACTCTTTTCGAGTGATGAAGAGGGGATGACGAAATTTTGGAAGAAAAACTGATTGATAAAGTATACGGCAACGAGCGCAAAGACGATGGCGTCGACCCAGCTCATTACGGCGCGTACAGTACCATTTTTGCTGTTTTTCCACCAGGTCCACTTGATTTTCTTTGATACGCAGGCGTCATAGATAAAGGGAACGACGAAGAGCCCCCACCAACTGCCTACCCACAAGAGGAAGAGGAGGTAGAGTGCGCAATATATGGCAAATTTGTATAAGGGTTTCATGCCTTTCTTCGCATCTGTATTATCTGTGTTTTCTGCGATGAAATCGGGCTTTTTTTCTTCTTGCATATCTTTTTACTTGTGCTTTTTTAAAAGATTTATAGCATCTATTTAGCTACTACTTGATAATTTCGCCCATCATGTCGTCGATGCCGAGCAATCCACTGTGGTTAGCTGTAAATTCGGCGGCGAGCACTGCACCGAGTGCAAATCCTCGGCGGTTGTAGGCGCTGTGTGTGATGCTGATGAGGTCGGCGGGTGAGTCGTAGGTTACGGTGTGAATGCCTGGTACTTCGCCTTCGCGTACGGCATCAATGCGCAGCAAGTTTTTGTCGTGCTCTTGGCTGCCGTCGATGCTGCCATCAGGATTTTGCACCTGACCCTTTATCCAGCCAGTCTTGCGGTCCAGATTATCGCAAATTTGTTCGCCCAATGTAATGGCTGTTCCGCTTGGCGCATCCAATTTGTGGATGTGGTGAGTCTCGACCATTGTGACATCGTATTCGGCGAATTTATTCATGATCTTTGCCAAGTACTTATTGACTTCGCCAAAGATGGCTACGCCGAGTGAAAAGTTTGACGCCCAGAAGAGGGTGTTGCCTTCTTCCTGGCACAAACGGCGCACTTCGGCATCGTGCTGTTCCTTCCAGCCTGTCGAACCGCTCACCACTTTAACACCTGCTGCAAATGCGCGTTTGTAATTGTTGAACGCTGCCGTAGGTGTGGTAAATTCGATAGCTACCTGCGCGCTTTTGAAGGCTTCTGATTCGAAGTCCTCTTGATTGTTGACGTCTATGATTGAAACTATTTCGTGTCCACGGCTCAGGGCGATTTCTTCGATGATATGGCCCATTTTTCCGTAACCAATGAGTGCGATTTTCATGTCTTTATATTTTTAAGCAGGATGTATTATATACACAACGGGGTTGATATTGCAAAAATACGGAAAAGAGTGTGCGTGTGCAAATTCTCTTTGCTTTTTTTGCTGATGCTGCGGAGTTTATCTGTATAGTTCTTCTGTTTTGCCCGTATTTTGCATGCTAATTGTGCATTAAGTCAAAGATCACTTGAAATCCTATGCCCGACTGCGAACCCCTTATATAAATAGGTACCCGCGTACGTGTGAGATTTCAGTGCAAAGATACGACACCATTATATCTGCTTTCATCTTTAGCGTGGATTAGAGGGCTTAAAAATGGGTCGGCAAATATCTGGAAACATCTGTGTATATTGAGGGTCTGAATGCAGGTGGAAAAACAAAAAAATATTCTCAAGCGTATAAATAAACCGTCCGAGTCAACCTGGTAGGTGTTGCTCGGACGGCTATGATGTGTGTTGTAAGATTTGATCAAGTTATGCGTCGATTTGTGCGTAGGTAGCATTGCGTTCGATAAATTCTCGACGTGGGCCAACGTCGTCGCCCATCAACATTGAGAAGATATAGTCTGCCTCTGCTGCATTTTCGATAGTTACTTGCTTGAGCATACGTGTCTCAGGGCACATTGTGGTTTCCCAAAGTTGCGCAGGCATCATTTCACCAAGACCTTTGTAGCGTTGAGTCTGAATACCCGATTCGGAACCATCACCATATTTCTCGATGAATTTCAGACGTTCTGCGTCGTCATAGCAGTATTCTTCGATTTTGCCCTTTTTGCACTTGTAGAGTGGGGGCATGGCGATAAAGAGGTGACCTTCTTGGATTACTTTGGGGAAGTAGCGGTAGAAAAGGGTCATGATCAATGTTGCGATATGCTGACCATCGACGTCGGCATCGGCCATGATGATGATCTTGTGGTAGCGCAGTTTTTCGATATTAGCCTCCTTGCTGTCTTCGCTATCCACACCAAAGCGGATACCCATAGCCTGGATGATATTGTTGACTTCGTCGCTTTCGAATGCCTTGTGCCACATCGCCTTTTCTACGTTCAGAATCTTACCACGGAGGGGCAGAATAGCTTGTGTAGCGCGGCTGCGACCTTGCTTAGCAGAACCACCCGCAGAGTCCCCTTCGACGAGGAATAATTCGCATTCTTCGGGTACCTTAGACGAGCAGTCGGCCAATTTGCCTGGGAGGCCGCCACCTGTCAATGGGCTCTTGCGTTGTACACTTTCGCGCGCTTTTCTTGCTGCTACACGTGCAGTTGCAGCCAGGATCACCTTGTCGACGATGAGTTTTGCTTCCTTTGGATGTTCTTCCAGGTAGTAGGTCAATGCTTCGCCCACGGCTTGGTTTACGGCGCCGGTTGCTTCGCTGTTGCCCAACTTTGTCTTGGTTTGTCCTTCAAATTGTGGTTCGGCAACCTTAACAGAAATTACGGCAGTCAAACCTTCGCGGAAGTCCTCGCCGGTGATTTCTACCTTGGCCTTTTCCAATTGCTTAGCAGCGGTTTCTTCTGCATATTTCTTCAATACGCGAGTCACCGCCATGCGGAAACCAGCCAAGTGGGTACCACCTTCGATAGTATTGATGTTGTTGACATACGAGTGAAGGTTTTCGCTGTACGAAGTATTGTACATGATAGCGCACTCGATAGGCATGCCATTCTTTTCTGTGTTCAGGTAGATTACATCATCAAACAGGTGTGTGCGAGACGAATCAATGTGGCGTACGAATTCCTGCAGACCATGTTCGCTGTAGAAAGTATCTTGGCGGATATTGCCTTCTTCATCCTTGCGCAAGTCGGTCAGTGTGATGGTGATACCAGCGTTGAGGTATGCCAATTCGCGCATTCTGTTGGCCAGGATGTCGTACTTGTAGGTTGTAGTGGTAAAGATTTCGCCGTCGGGCCAGAATTGTTGGCGTGTACCGCGCAGTTCTGTTTCGCCGACCACCTTTACTGCGTATTGTGGATGACCTGTTGCGTATTCTTGTTGGTAGATCTTACCATCACGGAATACTTGCGAAATCATCTTCTTAGACAATGCGTTCACACAAGATACACCCACGCCGTGCAAACCGCCGGATACCTTGTACGAACCTTTGTCAAATTTACCACCAGCGTGGAGCACAGTCATTACGACTTCCAAAGCCGAGCGGTTTTCCTTGGGGTGAATGTCCACGGGGATACCACGACCGTTGTCCTGAACGATGATGGAGTTGTCCTCGCAGATTGTTACTTCGATATTGGTACAGTATCCCGCCAAAGCTTCGTCGATGGAGTTGTCCACGGTTTCATAAACCAAGTGGTGCAAACCCTTTTCGCTGATGTCGCCGATGTACATCGCAGGGCGTTTGCGAACTGCTTCTAAGCCTTCAAGTACTTGGATGTTACTGGCAGAATAGGCTGTGCCATTCTTTTCGATTTCTTCCATATCTTAGTCTTAAATTTCTAATTCTGAAGTATAGTCTTACAGCAAACAAAGGTACAAATTTATTGCGAGATGGCAATACTTTTTAAGCCTTTTTTTTACTTGCAGAGCCTTAGGGGCAAAGATACTTCGCCTAATGGGCTAAAATGGTTCCTTTGATGGATTAAATGGTTCCTCGCTGTCTGTTTCATGGTGCTTTCTGTCGTCGGGTGTCAAGCGGTAACTGTCGGCATTGTAATGTTGGCCAAAACTTAAATCAAAGCCAGCGTCGAGCAGTTGCTGAGCCAAAGTGGGCTTGCCTCGAAATCCGTGGATCACCCAGCGTTGTTTGGGGCAAATTTCGCGACACAGGGACAGTATGAGGTGAAATGCGCGAACGATGTGCAGAGTGACGGGTTTTTCGACGCATTCTGCTAATAGTAATTGGTGTCTCAAGATCTCTATTTGCCGTTCTATAGTAGCGCCTTTGAGGGGGTCTAAACCGCACTCTCCAATAGCGACAATTTGTGGATGCTGGGCTAATTTTTCTACACCGTCGAGCAATTGCTCTGCATCCTTCTCTGTCCACCATGGGTGCACCCCTACAGAATAAAGTGCCCCGGCTTGTGGCTGGAACGTCTCGGGGTGTAGCACTGTGTCAAGGGACAGGTTGATAATGGCGCTACCCGGTGCTACGCGGGGGTCGTGTGTGTGATAGTCGATGTGCTTCACGGGACAGTAGGTGCTGGTTTATGGTACGGGATCGTAGCCATGTCCGCCCCAGGGGTGGCAGCGCAGGATGCGTCTTACGGCCAGGTAAAACCCTTTGATAGGTCCGTGCTTTTGCAATGCTTCAATGGCATACTGAGAACACGTTGGGGTGAAACGACACGCCGGTGGTGTGAGCGGAGAAATATACTTGCGATAAAAGCGTATCGGAAGTATCAAAATTGCGGTGAAACCGTTGGAAATATATTGAATAAGGCGTTTCATGCTCAATGCTGTGTGGAGATGAAATTTTGCTCGATGAAAAGGGCTGTTTTGTGTGTAAAAGTTTCGCGACGCCTCGTTGAAAAAAAGTCTAACCTTTTTTAAATTTCGCGACGCCTCGTTGAAAAAAGGTCTTATCTTTTTTCGACCAGGTGATTTGTCGTAGGATTTTGCCGCAGCTCAGTCAAAAATATCTGTTTTTATAGAACGGCCGCATCACCTGTCGTCTTGCGAATGTTTTCGCCAATTCTCAGCATCAGTTTCTGGATAGTTTGGTGCACTATTGGCGAATTCAGAGGCTGAGAGGGCAACCAGATGAACCCAACGTTCAGACAATAACCATCAGGTACGGCATTGACGAGGTATTCCTTCTGCAGTCGGTAGGCTTCGCGCATTTGGCGCTTAGCACGGTTGCGGTCCACGGCATGGCGTAGTCTGCGCTTGGATACACTCACCATCACTTTCACACTATGCTCTCGTGCTCCTTGCTCCAGGCGGTATACTGCGCGAATAGGAAAGATGTTGACAGACTTGCTGCCTGCGCTGAACAATGATTCGATATCGTTGCGCAAATAGAGGTGCTCTTCCTTGCCAAAGGTGTGTCGTGTCAAGGGGGCGATATGTCCTGTTTCTGAGGTGTGGAGTTCGGTCATAAAGGTGAGGTGCTCTGCACAGATGATTACTAATCGAAAGTATTAAAAAAAGAGCGAAGTGAACAAGTAGCGCCTTGTTTACTTCGCTATATAATGTAAATATTACTTGTTGTTCTCTTCGAGATAAAGACTAAGTGAGCCAGTGATGCTTGGCGCTTTTACGAGTGGCGCTTCAAGTTCTAATGGCAAACCTGCGTCTTGTATAGCCTTGGCAGTCGCCTTTCCATAGCAAGCCAACTTGATGTTTCTATCCTTGAAGTCGGGAATATTTTTCAGCAAAGAGTCTACGCCGGCAGGAGTAAAGAGTACGACCATGTCAAAGTCGAGAGGTTTGTCCGTGGGCAACTCGTTGCTCACCGTGCGATACATCACGCATTCTGTATGCTTCAGTTTCTTAGCTTCGAGCATTTGGTGAACTTCGTCCGAGTGTACATCACTTTGTGGGAAAAGGTAGTTTTCCGTTTTGTGCTTAGCCATGATTTGTACCAAGTCTTCCCATTTTCCGCTTTCGGCAAAGAATACTTTGCGTTTGCGGTATTGTACGTAGTTCTGGATGTACAATACAATCGCCTCAGACAGACCGAAGTATTTCATGTCTTCGGGGATTGTGACGCGGAGCTCCTTGCACAAATTAAAGAAGTGGTCTATGGCGTGCTTGGAGTTGAATACTACCGCTGTGTGGTCAAGGATTTGTACGCGTTGTTGGCGAAACTCGCGGGCGCTCAAACCTTCTACCTTGACAAAGGGGTGAAATACCAATTCCACGCCGTATTTTTTTTCTATATCAAAGTACGGCGACTTGTCAGACGCGGGTTTGGGCTGCGAAACGAGAATTTTCTTGATCATAGCCTAAAGTTTATGTTTTCGTGTTTCTACAAATCTATTATTATCTGATTGGTATACGTCGAAATACTCCATAAAATGAGATAAGGAGTGATTTCGAGTGCGCAAAAGTACAAAATTAAATGCAGATAACCTAAACCGTTGTTGAAAAATGTTCGAAAAGTCTTGTAAAACAGTAAGATTTCACAAAATATGCCTATTAAAATGACAAAACGCAGTTGTGTATTTACGTCTATCTGTGAGTATAGGGATAAAATTGCTACGGGCATGAGCAACAAACCGGCGCACATCAATATCAATACGTAACCTTCGTGCCAACTCCTCCTTTGCTCGGGAGAAAATAGTGTGCGGTTGACGCTATTATAGATGAATATTTTGCCTAAAAGCAAGATGTAGCAAATAGCAATGTTTGCTCCTAACAAAATCAACGTAGGTATGCGCTCTAAACTACTGAGTGTATCGGCATGGAAGTGGTTGAACAGTAAAATTCCCAAAGCTACTGCCGCCTGTAGGACTAACAAACTTCGTCCGCGCATTTGGGCATCGTCGCTGTCCTCAAAGATCGTGTTGTGTCGTTTCTTTTCAAAGAAATGCTTGATGGTATTGCCTAAATATCTTTTGGCATATACGGCAATCATAAGGCAGGAGATGAACAATAGCAACAGAGCACCTGCCACGCCGTCGTCGGTGCGTAGTAAATAGGGTTGAGATTCTCCGGCGATCCTGTCTCTCCAGACGGATTTATCTATGTATATTTTGCCCGAGGTGCTGTCTTTTTGAAAAACGCTCCGACCGAGCAGACTATTGTCAGCGTTGCCATCAACAAAGTCCTGCCATACGATAGGGGCGGGCTGATATTTTACCTCTGCTGTTTGGGCTAATGTGTCGGTCGCTACTTGTGCGGCGAACGAGGTGCTGTCTGTTTGCGCACTTGTCTGTTCTGGTGTGGGCGAAATCTGTTTCTCTTTGACTTTGCTCTTAGCTGTACTGTCGCTGGTTGTTGTGTTTTTCTCCTTGGTCTTTCCTGTAGTTTCCTTGACTTGTCCTTCTGTTTCCTTGACTACGGCTGGCGCATCAATAGCCTTTTCTCCTTGCACCACGACCTCGGCGGGTTGTTGCGATACAGGGGTTGAAACTATGATAGAGTCGGATGAAAACATATTGGTCGGAGAAAATAGAACGAGGGAGTGATTTTAACGATGAAATCGCAGTTTTTGTCGAAAAAATGTGCCTTAAAGCGCAGCCAATTTTCTAATATTAGCATCCCAAAGAGGCGTTTCTTCGCACAGACGTATAGCTTCGTCGGCAGTGTGAGCTACCTGCCAAATATCTCGGTGCAGATCGCGCATGAAGTTCTCTGTCAAAGCGCGTTCCAGTTGAGACAACAGGGCATCAAAGTAACCGTTCGTGTTGAGAATGACAATAGGTTTGAGATACAGGCCTAACTGTTTCCAGGTAATGATTTCAAGTAGTTCCTCCAGGGTGCCTACACCTCCGGGCAAGGCAATACAAGCGTCCGACATTTCTGCCATCTTGGACTTGCGATGGTGCATATCGGGCGTAATGATCAACTGCGACATGCCCTTGTGCTCCCATTCCTGTTCGATCATGAATTGGGGAATGATGCCGACAGCTTGGCCGCCAGCATCAAGACAACCATTGGTCGTCGCAGCCATAAGGCCTGTGCGTCCGGCACCATTGATCAGCGCATGTCCGCGCTTGGCGATAGCTTCGCCAAGGCTGCGGGCAGCGTCGGTGTATACTTGTGATACTTGTCCGCTTGATGCGGCATAGACTGTGATATACATATATTATAATAATATGGAGTGTATGGTGCAGTAGGGCTGAGGATGCTCTGCGTACATTTGACCTTTTGCAAAGCAGGTTGACCTTTTGGGGAAAGAACCTTACTTCAAAAGACCCTTGAAAGCGTTCTGGATAGTTTCTACGTAGTCCAATTTTTCCCAGGTGAAGAGTTCCACTTCGATTTCCTTGGTTTCCATGCCACGAGCCGAGAATGTCTTGGTCACGACCTTAGGCTCGCGTCCCATATGACCATAGCTTGCAGTTTCTTCGTAGATTGGAGTGCGCAGTTTTAGGCGCTCTTCGATAGCGCGGGGGCGCAGGTCGAAAATCTCTTGAATCTTCTTTGCGATTTCGCCGTCGCTCAGTGTGGTGTGGCTCTTGCCATAGGTGTCAACGAATACAGAGATAGGTTCTGCCACGCCGATAGCATAGCTCAACTGTACGAGCATTTCATCTGCCACGCCGGCTGCCACCATATTCTTAGCAATGTGGCGAGCAGCATAAGCCGCAGAGCGGTCCACCTTCGAGGGGTCCTTGCCCGAGAATGCGCCACCGCCGTGTGCACCCTTGCCGCCGTAGGTATCTACGATGATCTTGCGGCCAGTCAACCCTGTATCGCCGTGAGGACCACCGATCACGAACTTACCAGTAGGATTAACGAAATATTTGATCGCACCCTTGTCAAACAGCGCCTTGATTTCAGGAGTATTGACACGTTCGCGAATCAAGCGGGGGATAAGGATCGAGATCACATCGTGACGGATTTGATCGAGCATCATTTCGTCCGCTTTCTCTTGCGAACCAGCTTCGGCTGCGGTGATAAATTCGTCGTGCTGTGTACTTACCACGATGGTGTCGATACGAGTGGCCTTGCCGTTGTCATCATATTCCACAGTCACTTGGCTCTTCGAGTCGGGGCGGAGGTAAGTCATTTGCTTGCCTTCGCGACGGATTTCAGCCAATACCACCAGAATTTCGTGAGCCAAGGATACGGGCAATGGCATGTAGATGTCGGTTTCGTTGTTGGCATAGCCGAACATCATACCTTGGTCGCCGGCACCTTGATTCATGGGGTCTTCGCGTTCCACACCGCGGTTGATGTCTGCGCTTTGTTCGTGGATGGCGCTCAATACGCCGCAACTGTCTGCGTCGAACTTGTACTCTGCCTTAGTATATCCGATACGACGGATGGTGCGGCGAGCGATTTCTTGCAAATCAGCGAAGGCTTCTGTCTTCACCTCGCCAGCTACGATCACCTGGCCGGTAGTCACGAGCGTTTCGCAAGCCACTTTTGAACTGGGGTCGTAGGCCAAGAGTTCGTCGAGAACGGCGTCCGAGATTTGGTCCGCCACTTTGTCGGGATGTCCTTCAGATACTGATTCGGAAGTAAATAGGTATGCCATAATACTATTATTTTGTTGGTTTATATATACGAAAAAACTGCACGCACCGTCGTTTTAGTGTGGCAGAATCAGAACAGCGAAAACTGGCATAGTATGCACAGATTTTCCTGGGAACAACCTATTTTATTTCGCAAGCGCAGGGAAGCGCACAAGCGTGCATCTCGCCTTCGTTTTAGCATTTTTTCGAGAGGTTGCAAGCAGCCAAATCTGTCCTCATTCTTAAATCGAGTGCAAAATTAGTCATTTCCGCTGATTTGGCAAAGGTGAAGGGTGTTAAAAAGTGTAGCAGTAGGGTGATAGTGTAGGAAGTATTGCTCACTTGGGCCTAGAACGGGCGATTGCTTTGTTGTATCTGTAGCAAATGTAAAATGATGGCGTCAAGATAATGGCATAAAGACTGGCGGATGAGCTGCCGCTTTTTCAAGTTTGAAAAAATGCGAAAAATTTTGACAAACGCTTTTGATGAAATAGAAGTTTTTGTTTAGGCGAGACAGGACCTTTTGAGAAAAAGCCAAGGCTTTGTTGAAAAAAGGTCTAATGTTTTTTTCACGAGGCGTCGCGAAATTTTCACGAGACCTTGACTTTTTCATCTTTTTCGACGCACAGAAAATAGGGATTTTGCCCTGCTTTTTCACAGGCTTCGCTAAAAAACCTAAGGCTTTTTGACTTTTCGCACAAAAAACGGCGGATTTTGACCTCGCGAGAGTGCCGTATTTGCAACCAAAGATACTGGCGGTGGATTTTAAGCGATTCTCGCTCTTCGAAAATGCGAAAAATTTTGACAAAATCGGGTATTTCGTACGAGGTCAGATGCACCTTAGTAATATAAACAGAAAAAGCACCTACCATTTGGGGTAAGTGCTTCGAGATGTATTGTGGACCAGCTTGGGCTTGAACCAAGGACCTCCAGATTATGAGTCTGTTGCTCTAACCAACTGAGCTACAAGTCCAGGAAAGGGGATGTGTCCTTCTTTCGTGTGCAAAAGTAATACTTTCTGCGGAGATTTCCAAATTTGTCTACTTTTTTTTGAATTTCTCCACAGAAAGTATCGTTTTGCAGTGTGGCTTTTTATTTGAAATCTGCTGCAGTCACTGTGTAGCGTTTGCCCTTTTGGGTTTCAAGGCGCAGTGTCTTGTCGCCATAGCGCAGGGTGCAAGGTTCGCCAGACTCTGACAGGATCACAGCCTTCAGCAGTTTGCCGCCTTTCCATTCAATATCTACGCCAAAGTTGCCGCGTGCGCGCAATCCCTTGATGTGTCCTTCGGCCCAGGCATCGGGGAGCGAGGGCAAGAGGTGCAAGCAGCCCGCATGGCTTTGCAGGAGCATTTCGGTCACACCTGCTGTGCCGCCGAAGTTGCCATCGATCTGGAAGGGTGGGTGAATGTCCCACAGATTGTCTGCAGTACCATTTTTCAGCAAGTTGCCGTAGAGTTTATATGAACGGTTGCCGTCGTGCAGGCGTGCCCATTGATTCAGTTTCCAACCCATGCTCCAACCCGTAGCGCCGTCGCCGCGGTGATTCAGTACGACGCGTGAAGCGTCAGCCAATTCTGGTGTGGTCAGGGGTGAGATTGTGGTGCCTGGGTGCAGACCAAAGAGGTGATTGACGTGGCGGTGCTCGTCCTTGGGGTCATCGATATCTTTGCTCCATTCCAGGATTTGTCCGTAGCGACCGATCTTATAGGGCACGATGTCTGCCAATATCTTTTTCCACACAGCCACTTTGTCGGCATCTACACCCAGCACTTCGGCCGAGTTGATCGCGCAAATCAAGATCTCGCGCGCTACGGCGTGGGTGAAGGTTGTACCCTCGTCGATAGGACCATGTTCGGGCGAGGTCGAAGGTGCTGCGGTCAGGGTGCCATCTGGTTTGCGCCACAAGAAATCTTCGGTAAATTCGGCACAACCTACGATCAAGGGGTAGGCGGTGTCGCGTAGGAAATCCTTGTCGCGTGTGAAGTCATAGTATTCCCAAAGGTGAGTGGCCAGCCATGATGCCGCCATGGGGTTGTAGTTCCACGACATATCAGCACCCTCGAGTGGTGCGGTGAAGCCAAAAATATTTGCTGAAATACCTGCTGCCCATCCGCGAGCACCCCAATACGCCTTGGCAGTCTTGCGACCAGGCTTTTCGAGCAGTTTGATGAAGTCTGTCAAGGGCTCGGCACATTCAGCCAAGTCGGTGGTCAGCGCAGGCCAGTAGTTCATCTGCAGATTGATATTGTTGTGATAGTCTACACGCCATGGACCATCCACGTTGTTGTGCCAAATACCCTGGAGGTTTGCTGGCAAGTTGCCGGGACGAGATGAAGCGATCAGGAGGTAACGGCCGAATTGGTAGTAGAGCGTCTCGAGTGCGCGATCTTCGGCGCCTTTGCGATAGGCTTCAAGACGCTTGTTCATAGGCAGGTCGTTGC
>JAEIGA010009142.1_pt1 | contig 14993 bp, 13 predicted proteins | sample 9270691 | NCBI WGS metagenome assembly JAEIGA01 (sample SAMN17057246, study PRJNA624740) | gut metagenome | biome: biome; isolation source: fecal sample | host: Bos grunniens | place: China: Xizang | collected 2019
AGAGGAAGAGGATAACGCACCAAAGGCAACCCTCGACAGCGACCTGGAAACACTCGCTAAGGAATTTCCCGATATTGCCTCAAGGCTTGCACACGGCTTTGTGAACACCGAAAGATATGCAAAGCTCCGTTCTCTCGGTCTTACTCCCGAGGAAGCGTATCTGGCAACCTCGCGCCCCGCACGCAGTGATAACCGTTCACATCTCACCTCAAGCGTTCCCGCAAGCGCAAAAAGCCCTCTTGGCGGAATGAGCAAAAGAGAAATGGCGACAGCGAGATATCTGTTTGAAGATCTTTCGGAAAGAGAAATAAAGGCTCTCTACAACCGTGTTACGAAAACGAGATAATTAAAAAACGCAAAAAGCAAAGGACTGCCGATGTCCAAAACCGGCAAAATAAATAAAAAATTACAAATAGGAGAAAACTATGATAGTTTATTCAAAAATGTCCGGCCATAACCCTGCCGCAGTGGATAATTACGAAACGCCCGTCAAAATGATTATCGAGCATACCAGCAACATTATGGAAAAGCGCGGCGGTATAGCAACCCAGCTATTCAATATTGAAAAGAGCAACCGATTCGGTGAAAGCATCGTATCCAGCGCAGGCTTTGACACATTTGTTCCCGTACAGGAGGGCGGTGCTGCCGTTCTCGATACGGTAAGCGAAAGCCAGAACAGATTTATCGAGCACATTCAGTTTATGAAAGAATTCATAATAACCGCGGAAATGATGGAAGACGCCATTCACGGTATAGCAACAAGCGCAAAGCAGAGAGCAGAAAATTTTACTCGCGCATATTATAAAACCATACACAGAATATGCGAGCTTGCGCTTATTGAAGGCACCAATTCAGCTATGTCATTCAACGGCAAAGGAATAGACATATGCTCACCCGACGGTGAACCTCTTTTCTCTTCCAATCATCGTTGGGGTATTCCGGAGGTTACCAAGAACGAAGGATTTCAGACGAATTACTTCTGGGGTGATATTTTCAAAAGCGGTGCGGCAGATAACCGCGTAGCCTCCGTAGAAGTATTCGAGGAAGCGCTTGCCGCTCTCAGCATCAAACTCAGAAACATATACGACGACCACGGTCAGCCTCTCGGATACAACGCCGATACAATCGTTATCCCCGGAAACAGACCTCTTGCGGAAATTATGGTTAAAAAGGTTTGCGGTACTATGGGCGCCGTTTCTCAGCCCTACGCCAACGTAAGCACGCATTTCGGCAACTGGAACGTAGTGGTTCTTCCCAACTGGCGCACCGAGGACGACAGAGTGATTATTATGTCCAGCGAAGCCAACAAGAACCTTTGCGGCAACATGTTATTCAACCGCATCCCCCTCACAGTCAGCAACTGGGTGGATCACCACACCGGCAATTACATATGGAACGGCAGATGCCGATTCGGCGTAGGTTTCGGCTCTTACAGACACATATTACTTGCTGTAGATTCGGCAACAGCCGTAGACGGCGCTACTCAGATGTAAATAACAGTTGTCAAATACGGTTTTTTACAACAGAAAGGAAGGATAAAGCAAGTGACACTCGGAGAACTTATTGCAGAGGTTTCTTCACTCGGATTTGACGAAAAAATCAGTTGCGATACACTTTTTCTAACCTCTCTTAAACGATGTCTTTATCAGATTTTCAGCGAGAAAAAAATCACAGGCAAAACCGTCCTTCATAAGTCGAGAGAGAATATAGCCAACCTCCACCATATTATGCGCTACAACGGAGTTGACCCTATCTCTCTCCCCCTTGAGGGGTCGGCGGTAAGCTTTTACACATCGGGACGGGGCAGTTATGCTTTAGTGCGAGGCTCGCACAAGCACTCCTTTGATTTTGAGGGAAGCTCTGTTCAGCACGCGCACGTACTTAACGCCAGAGGTTTGAAAATCGTTTTTTCAGGCGATACTCCTTATACGGTAAGCTCTTTTGCCGTCTTTAAGGATTCGTTTGCCAAGGACTCGGACGTACCGTTCGCAACTCCGATGAAAAAATACGATATGCGAATTTTAACCGATGATTTTCTCTCATTTGACGCGGCGCCGAAGGACTCATCGGGCAAGGTAATTGACTGCGCCTCCCTTGAGGACGGATGCATTCTCGTAGATGAAAAATTTGAGGGAGATATTTATTTAACCTACAGAAGACTTCCACACGTTTCTATGAGCGCGAGCGAGGACAGGGAAATAGATATTCCTCGTGAACACGAGCATCTTTTACCTGTTCTTATGGCTTCGTACGTCTATCTTGACACAGACAAGGAAAAGGCTACGCACTACAGAGAGCTTTACTCATCCTTCGTGAGCGCGGAGGAAAAGAGCTTTACACGCGACACACGCAGCGAATATATTGACACGAACGGATGGGCGTAGAATATGAAAAAAGTAAGCACGAATTTTGAAAACGAATACGTCCGCATTTACACAGCGACAGCCGATGCGGAAAGAGGCTCTGAAGCTTCAGACGGCGGTTTTACATACACCGAAAATATGTACGCCAACCGATATTCAGATGACGGAGCGCTCGAAAGCATTCCCGGCTGTCGTAAGATTTTTTCTTTCGGTGAGAGGATAAACGCTATCTATAAATGGCAGATAGGCAAAAAAGACGAGCATATTTTCGTACACGCAGGAAGCTCGCTTTACCGATTTAAAAAAGAGGAGTACGAAAGCTTAGACAGCCCAACACCTATAGCAACTCTGAAAAATGCAAAAAGCTCCGGCACAGCGTACGAGGGCTCGTTTTACATTTTTGACGGAGAACGGATTACGAGAATAAGAGCTAACGGCAACGTAGCTCAGATTGACGAGAACGCGATGCTCGGCGGGCTTAATATATACACGCCTACCACCTATGTGAACGCGTTAGCCAACGAGCAACGAAATCTTCTGAGTGACAAATTTATCGAGCAGTACACCGTTTCATCGTCAGGAGAAATAAGCTTCGGCTCACCCGAGCTTATATATACCGTTACCGACGAGGAGAATATGTGCTGTACGGTTATAGGAGTATCAAGCGACTTTGAGGGTGACCTTTATATTCCGTCAAACGCTATTATAGGCGAGAGAATATACAAGGTAAGCTCAATCGCAAGCGATGCATTTATGTACAACTCAAGAATTACATCCGTAACGATCGGCGACGGCGTTCCGGAGATTCAAAGCTTTGCTTTCTGGGGCGCTTACAGACTCAAGCGAGTCACTCTCGGAACAAATCTTCACACGATAGGAGCCTTCGCCTTTTACAATTGCCCGTCTCTTGAATACTTTTATATGGGGGCGGGCGTAAAGGAAATAGGAGTTTCACTCTTCAAGGATTGTAATTCCCTTCTCGAAATCAATTACGCCCTTGATGCAGACAACTTTGCCTTGATATCGAACAGTATGGCTATCGGCAACAGAACTGTGAACTACGAGGTAAAAAACAAAGCCGTTACGGTAAAAATCCCGGTGATGTCAAACGCGGAAGAAATAAATCTCGTCCTGATAAACGGCGAAGAGTGCGCCTTTGAATTTAACGAGTCGCTAAGAGGCGTTATAATCTCTTTCGAGGACAAAGCGGAAATAGAGGGAAAAACCGTTGAAATATACGGAACGTTTAAAAGTCGCGCGAACAATTTTTATTCTCCTAATGGCACAAGCCGCATACCCGCACCGCAAGCAATACTCGGCTGCACGGTGTGCTGTGTGTTTGACGGGCGACTTTTCATCTCGGGAAATCCGCAAATTCCGGGGATTGTTTTCTATTCAAGCATAAAGAGCGACGGAGAGCCTCTTCCTTTATACTTCGGCGCAAGCTCCTATTTTATCGACGGAACGGGAGATTACCGCATATCCTCGCTTGTAAGCTCAGGCTCTAATCTCATATCCTTTAAGGATGGAGACGACGGCTCAGGAAGCATTTTCTACCACCGCGCTGAGCGCGCAAACGGAAAGCCTTATTATCCTTTAAGCTACGTGCACGGCAGAGTGTGTGCCGAGGGCGAGGCTTATCCGTTTTTAAACAGTGTCCTCTTTGTAAGCACGCTTGGACTCACAAAACTCAAGAGCTCCTCAGGCGATTACAAGAGCGCCGCGTGCGAATCGGAAAGCATAAATCACCTCTTGCTTAAAGAAGATCTGTCGGGACTTATCTTTTCGGATTGGCTCGGATATCTCGTTCTGACGTCGGAGGGACATATGTATCTTGGCGATAGCCCAAAAAACGCCGGAAGCTCTACGGACAAAAGCTATAAATGGTACTATATATCAGGCGTCGGAAGCTACAAAAACGATACACGGGTATACAGATACTCCGATGAAAGCAGAACGGGATACGCTATGGCGCGCTATCCCGGTGAAATAGTGGAAAAAGAAATTTTCAGCACCCAATCCGCAGACGGTGAGCTTATCTACTATGTCAACGAAAATAGAAAACGCGTGATTGTATATCCAACCGACGAGTATATCGGAGGAGAATTCAGCCCCGCAACCACTCTGCTTTCGATTGACGAGCTTCTGTTTTTCGGTACGGATATAGGCGACCTGTGCGTCTTCAACAACGACAAAATGGGAAAAGCTCCCGATGATGTTTCCGAGAGCGGCGCAAGCTGGAGAGAAGATCGCTTACACAAAAGCTACTACTCTTTCTGCAATCACGCAGTACGCTATGCCGTGAGCACCTCGCCGGATGACTGCGGCGTATCCTATCTTGAAAAGTCAACCGTATACGGCTCGCTTATGCTAAAGCTCAAAACCCTTGACGGATGCACAGCCAAATGCGAGATTATAACCGACACGGGCGGCATCGGCTCTTACGGGCGTCTGGAATGCAAGGGTATGGATTTTTACGGAACGGATTTCAGTAAATTTACTACCGGCACTGCGGATAAGCAAACGGTATCGGTAAACGACAGAAGCAGAGATTATTTTGAAAAGCAAATTATTATATACTCTGATGATTTCGCTTCACCGTTCGGAATTTATTCAATGTCCTATCGCTACAAGCTGAAAAGCAAAGCAAAGAAAAACACTATGTGACCAAAAGCGGCACAGGAAAGGAAACAATGAAAGCTAAAGAAATACTGACAACCGAAATAGACAGTATCAAAATCTCTTCTCTGCCCTCGCGTCCGACAGCTCCTACAGCCTTTGGCGGTCTTGGACTCACCTCAAAGGAAATGCGCGAGGCGTTTGACAAGCTCCCGCTTCTTATTATCGATAGATTTAACTATCTGCTCTCCGATATAATAAGCGGCGATCTTGCCTCATCTCTTACCGTAAACAGCTATAACGGAACAACGCTTACGCAGTTCGTAGAATCGGTACAAAGCACGCTCGACTCCAACTTCGCCGTAGCGATTGCTGATATACAAGAAAGACTTGATAGATTGGAGGAGAAGGTCGGTGAGTAAAATAATCATAGATTTTTTTGACACGGAGGCAGAAATAACCGACTTTGAAAAAGGAAGGGCAAACGTCCTGGAGATCGTTTTCCCGGACGACGTTGACGGCTTCATATCAATAGACAGCATAGTTGCGAAGGTAACGCGCGGCAAATGCGTAATCGACCCGCGCCTTTTCGATAACGGTAAATACACCCCGATGCTGATAAGAGCCGGCTCCAACACTCCGTTGCCGACAATTCTTAAAAACCAAGACGGTGTTTTCCCCGCCGAAAGCGGCTCCGAATATATACGGAAAATATCTAATAGGGAAAGAGAGCTTGAAAAAAGAGTTAAAGCACTTGAACAAACTTTAGAAAAAATTTATAAAAGCGTATACGGCACAAGTATATTCTGATACCGCTTTTATAGGAAAGGGAAAAATGAAAAAGAAAAACAAAAAGTTTAAATCTGCGGTTTTTATAACCGCTCTGTCCGTTATCTTAAGTATTACGGCACTTACCTCCCTCGCAAAGACGGGTGTTTGTGCTTCAAATCCCGAAATTTCAGACACAGAGTCGGGATATACATACAAAACGAGCCTCTTCGTATCGGCATCGGTAGAAGAGAAGACGCTTGCTTCACACTCTGAAGGCAACGCCGAATTTTCCTCCGCAAAAAAAGACGGTGTCACAGCAAGCTCCTCTTCAAAAGAGATTGCTGCAGCAGACGTCGGCGTTGCGCCAGCATACGCAAACGGCTCCGAAGCCACACCCGAAGCATCTGATAAAAGCGGTACGGAGGACAACAACGCACAAAACGATACGGGTATAACCGATGCGAAAGACGCCCCTGCCACGAATGATACCGCTGCAAGCGGTGAGGCTAAAAGCGCGGAAGAAAACGTTTTTACACAGATATACGGATATATTACGCACTATGCCGGCGACATATTCGGCGCACTCGCATTTATCGTAAGCCTTATTCTGTCATTCATTTGCAAAAACAAGCTTATGCCTACAATTTCAAAGAGCGCAGGCAATATAGAAAATCAGCTGAAGAAGCTCGGTGAGACGACCTCAAAAAAGCTTGAAGAGGCAAAGGAAGAAAGCGAAGAAGCAAGAAAATGCGTTCTTGAGCTGCAAAGCGCCCTTGAACGCGCGGCGGCGGCTACCGAATGCGCTTTAAAGAGCGTCGAAAATTGTGATGAGCTGGCACGGCAGAGAGAAAAGGTAAAGCTTGTAATATCGTCGCAAATTGATATGCTTTACGATATTTTTATGTCCTCTTCTCTGCCTCAGTACCAGAAGGAAAACGTAGGAAACAGAATTACAGAGATGAAAGAGATGCTGGCAAAAGATGAGTAAAAATCCAAGTTTTGTAAATTTTGCTTTGCATTTCGTCGGTTTTTTCTTCTGTATTGCCCCGCCCACATTCGCCACTCTCTCATATTTTCCATTGTGGAATGAGAGCGGAGCGGAGCGATGCGTTGCAGGTGGCTGCGCTTTGCTTCTCGTGATATGCGCGCGCCCTTTATTTAAGCTTGTAAAGAAAGCGCTTACTTCATTTTCTTCATATTTTATGTGGCTTATAATGTTTATAATATTTGCCCTACTCTCTAAAATATCCGAGCAGATGACCGTAATATCTCTCGTTGGACTTATCGGAAATCTTTTGGGCGCCTTATGCTTTCGCATAGCAGGGAGGATAAAAAATGAAGGATAACAAGCTCGAGGACGGCATCACTCGCTTCAGCACGTTTTCCGAGCGCGGATACGCTGCAATAATTGCTAATTCCGGCAAAATCGTTGCGGCTATCGCAGCTACGGTGGCTGCTCTCGTAACATTTGCCGATATAAGCTTTCTCGAAATTGAAAGTGTAGCTTTTACCTCCTCGCTTCTCGTTCTGCTTATATCCTCTTACCTTATCTATTTTTCTCTTGAGGATGCAGGCGAGAGGCTCGGGAAGGAAAGCGCAGAGTACCTCTGTGCTATGAAAAAATACGATGAGATACGAGCAAAAATAAAGCCCGATGATACCTGCGCGCTCAGGGAATACACCGACAGGTATTCAAAGGAAGAGCTTGAGTACCGAATAAAAAGCTACCTTTGCCGCCACGGCTGCTCTTATGAAGAATTTCACGAATTTTTAAAGCGCGGAGTGGCTGATAAGCAAACGAAAAAATACTTGAGACAGGCTTCAAAAATGAAGGCTTCCTCGCTGACAGCCGCCGAGCTTCTGTACGTATCGGGCGGTGCAGGCGGAGAACTTAAGCACCCAAGAGGCGAAAAGGCGTTTGCCGCTGTAAGCAAGCTTTTACCCTCCACAGTGTGTATGATATTCACCGCATCTGTTATTTTAACGGCTAAAGCGGACCTGTCCGCATCGGTTATTATCGAAAGCCTGCTCAAGCTCTCAGCGCTTCCCATTATCGGATTTCGCGCCTATGTTTCGGGCTACAATCACGCAAAGGATCATGAGAGCGCTTGGCTTGAAACGAAAACGCGCATACTCACTGCTTTTATAAATGAGAGAGACGGTAGCGGACCGATGAGCTGAACCGCATAGGCAAAAAGCATATATTCACTATAACTTATCACCGCACGAAGGCTCAGCCGAATTTCTTAGAATAATTCGGAAAGGAAAGCGAGTAATTCAGCCGGATTTAAAGAAATAACTCAGGCAAAGACAACAAACAAACGAGGTCGGCAGGGTCATATTGACTTTGCCGACTTTGTATGCTAAAATATTTATGTTAAAACGCTTTTAAAAAGGCATCTATTCGTAAAAGAAAATGGCAGAAAGGAGATTTATTATGCGCTTCGACAATGAAACGGGAAAAATAAAAATTACCCTCAGCGAATTCGTCAGCATTTCAAGGCGCGCGATTTCTCCAACCCTGCCGTACGATGAGGACGAGCCGAATCTTTCCGGCGCACCGCAACGAATACTCAAATCGCTAATTGGAGATATAAAGCCCTATAGGATAAATCTTGATTTCGAAGCAGGCGGCTATAGCTTCGAGCTTAGCGCAGACGCCGATACTCGCGACGGAAACATACTGACGCTTGCAAGGGAGATTTCCTCTTCGCCAAAAAAGCCGCGTCGCGAGGAAACGGCAGAGGCAAGAGGAGAAGCGTTTATCACGGCTTACGCCTTGGCAAAAGAGTCGGGATACAGTGAAGTTATAATCAGACTGCTGTACGTAAACCTCGTGAGCGGAGAGTCTGAAATCCACGAAGAAGCGGTTACACTTAAAAGGCTTACGTCATTCTTCGAAAAATGCCTGTTCACAATAGCAAAATACGCACGTCCCGAGGCAGAACGTGTCACAAAAAGACTGCCTACGCTCAAAAATCTGCGTTTCCCATACGTCAACATCCGTCTCGGTCAGGGAGATCTTATTAAGGCGGGATACCGCTCACTTTCACGCGGCGCTGTACTGTACGCTTCCGCCCCTACCGGCACCGGAAAGACCGTATCGGCGCTGTACCCTGCCCTGCGTACTCTCGGTGACGGCAGATGCGATAAGGTTTTCTATCTCACACCTAAATCCACTACCGCCAACGCGCTTTCGGACTGTATATCCCTTATGGAAAGCCGCGGTGCTATCGTGCGTACCGTAATCCTATGCGCTAAAGACAGGGCGTGTATCTCCAGCCGCGCGTGCTCTATGGGACGCGACAGGTGCAAAATGGCTAAGTGCAACGCTCTGCCGGACGCAACCCTTGCGCTTTACAATATGCAAAAGTCGGTTATAACTCTTGAAGACGCGAGGGACGTGTCGCAAAAATACGTTGTTTGCCCCTACGAGCTTATGCTGGCGTATGCTGAGCTATGCGACGTTGTATGCTGCGATTTCAACCATCTTTTCGACCCGTTTGCTTATATCAGACGTTTCTTCAACAAGGGCGGCAGGTATGCGCTTCTTGTTGATGAAGCTCATAATTTGCCTGAGCGCGCAAGAGAAATCTACTCGGACGAGATAAGCGAAAATTATCTTGCCGAGGCAGCGGCGTACGAAATCTTAGGCGTTCACTCACCTCTCGCCCTGTCCTTAAAGGAGGCTTCGCGCGTTTTTCACGACGTTATGTTCGAATATTTAAAAAGCGAGCTTCGCGAGGGACAGGACGGACAGACGGTGGGTGCCGTAAATCTCTCTTCCGTACCTGACAGGCTTTATTCGCTTTTTGATGAGCTGTGCAGTGTAGCAGAAAACGAGCTTTTCAGAGCCGGAGCAGCACGCGATAACGAAGCGGAGGGACGCGCTGCGGCAATTCGTGAGGTGCGCCGCAGACTAAAGCGCTTCTCGGATACGCTCTCGCGCTTTGACGAATGCTACAAATTGTTTGCATTTTATGAAAACGGGGCTATCCGTGTCAAATTATACTGCTTAGACCCCTCGCCGCAAATACGCGAAAGAATAAATAAGTGCCACGGAACTATTATGTTTTCTGCGACACTCTCTCCCCTCTATTATTACCGCTCGGTGCTTGGCGGAGAGCGCAGTGACGATATGCTTGAAATCCCATCGCCGTTTGATACATCACAGCTCGGCGTGGTAATAGCAGACAAGGTAAGCACGCGCTTCTCCGAACGTGAAAATACGCTTCTTGCAGTTTGCAAGGTCATTGCGGCAACGGTATCTGCAAAGCGCGGACATTATATGATATTTTCCCCGTCCTTCAAATACTCCGATGCGCTCGCCCGCGCCTTCAGCGCGAAATATCCTAAGATTAAATGCATCAGTCAATCAAAGAATATGTCAGCTAAAGAAAAACAAGCCTTCCTGGATGAATTTAAAAATGAGGACGGCTCGTATCTTATAGCGTTCTGCGTTATGGGCGGTATTTATTCAGAGGGTGTAGACCTCGCGGGTGATATCCTCATAGGTGCCGTTATAGTTGGAGTTGGAATTCCCGCCCTGTCATACGAAAGAGAGGCGCTCAGCGAATATTACGATGAAAAATACGAAATGGGAAAGCAGTACTCCTACATCTACCCCGGTATGAACAGAGTTTTTCAGGCGGCAGGCAGAGTTATACGAAGAGAGGATGACAGGGGCGTTATCGTGCTTATTGACGACCGATTTGACGATCCGATATACAAGAAATCTCTCCCTGCGCTTTGGAAGGGCGTAAAATTTGTCGGAGAAGCCAAGCGCATACGCGAAATTCTCGATGAGTTCTGGCAAAACGCAGATGAAAACGGTTAGTACGGATAATAAAAATACCCGTGACAAACAACTTTAGCCTTTATCATATATTTGAACGTAACCGAAATACTCGAAATCATATATTTCAAAGTCACAAAAATACCTCAAAGCATTTTTAAAGCGCACCTCGACTTGCGGGGTGCGCTTCGTTTTTTATGAGTAATTTAATTTTTTGAAAATACGGAAGTACACATACTTACGGTTTGCCAACGCAAGATTACACTATTATGCTTTCCTTTGAACGATTGCGGGGGCTGTTACATTTTTGGATACGTTTTTGACCGTTATTGTTTGTTTTCTTATATTTTGCGGCATTTTTATGCGTTTTGCGAATTTATACGTATTCTCGGCTTTGCACTCGTTTTTTAGAGCCTTGTTTATATTATGTAGCTTTGCACATCACACACCGGTCTGCGCGTTTGATTTCGGCTCGGATATATCCGCACCGTACTTGAATATCACCGACAGAATGAGAAGGAATATTCCAATGCTTATATCGGTTTCATACGGCATTATCATCTCGGTATTGGCAACGAACAGAGAAATGCCCGCTATCGCAATGCTCTGTGCAAAGGATACCGCGATAGGCACGACTATAGCAAACACGCTCACGCGTCTAAGCTCCGCAGCTCCGCGCGCCGTGAAAGGCGTACCATGGTGAAGCTCGCTCTGAAAATACGACTTCGCAACGGACGATACAATTGCGTTTCCGATGCAGTATATAAGAGCAAGAGCCGTAACGTAATACTCACTCTCTACCGTAAAGGACTTGTCAAGCTCCAGAATGAACGACAGACTTTCTTCGCTTATGCCAAAAACGTCAATCATAACAATTCCTATAAGCCCTACCGCAGAGCCTATAGCGCCTATAATGCTGAAAACAAAAACCAGGGCGGATACGACCTTTGCTATCCGAGAGAGTGTTTGTATAGTCTTTAACGATGCGTTCATCTTTTTCTCCTTTAGTTCTATCCTTGTATTTATCATAAAGCTGCTGCTTTATATAAATTATACACCGAACCTTCGCCTTTTGCAAGTGTGTTCTGTGTTTTTGTGTGCTTTCTGCTGTTTATTAAGATTTTTTAATTTATGAGAAGAGCGTACTTATAAGAAACAACTCTTTCGCCCGCAAAAAAGAAAAAAGGATTGAAAACACTTATACAATATGGTATAATATATAATGCGGATATATGTAATCTTAATAAAACGGAGAGAACAATGTTTGAGAAGATAATAGAAGCAATAAGGTCCTATGACCGCATAATAATTCACCGTCATTCAAATCCGGACGGTGACGCCATAGGAAGCCAGGTTGGCTTAAAGAACATAATTAAAGAAAATTTTCCTAAAAAAGAGGTCTACACCGTAGGAGATGCGGCTGGCAGATATTCTTTTATCTCAGGCTCTCAGTGCGACGAAATTGAAGATAAAAAATACAAGGGAGCGCTTGCCGTAATTCTCGACACCTCCGCCTCTGCCTTGATAAGCGACACAAGGTACACTCTCGCGGACCTTCGAGTTAGAATTGACCACCACATTTTCTGCGAGAAAATTGCAGAAATCGAACTGACAGACACCTCTTACGAGAGCTGTTGCGGACTTGTTACGGAATTTGCAAAGGAGTGCGGACTTAAAATTAACTCCGAGGGCGCTGCCGCGCTCTATACGGGTATGGTTACCGATTCAGGACGCTTCCGCTACGATTCCACATCGTCAAACACTCACACACTTGCGGCACACCTTTTGAAAACACCGTTTCAGACTTCAAGCATTTATTCAAACCTTTATGCAGACGAGCTTTCCCGTATTCAGCTGAGAGCGCGTTTTACCCTCAAAATAAACGTTGTCGAGGGGCGTGTAGCTTATATCTACACGGATATTGACGAGGCTCGCTCGTACGGAGTAGACAACTTTACCATTTCACGCGGCATGGTAAACACTATGTCCGAAATACGCGGCGTTGACAGCTGGGTAAATTTCACCGAAACAGAGAATGGCGTTCTCTGCGAAATACGCTCCTCTAAATACAACATCAATCCCATAGCCACTCGCCACGGCGGCGGAGGCCACGCAAAAGCAAGCGGCGCAACTCTTCGTGACAGAGCAGAAGCTATGGAGCTGCTCTCGGAGCTTTGTGCGCTCAGCGAGGAATAATTTTTTTAAATGCAGCAGAAAAAGAAATAAATCACACAAACATTTTCTCACCCCAAAAAACACAACAGTGAGGTTTTATACTTATGAAAACGCAAGAAATGCAAATAATACTTGACAAAATCAAGGAATATAATAAAATTTTAATCTTCAGGCACTTCAGACCCGACGGTGATGCAGTAGGCTCTACAAAAGGACTTTGCGAAATACTTCGCGCAAGCTTTCCCGAGAAAAAAATATATCTGCAAAACTCGGATTTTTCAGACTACCTCAAGTTCCTCGGTGGCGAGGATGAGCCTCTTTGTGACGAAGAGTACTCCGACGCACTCGGTATCGTAATAGATACAGCAACCGCAAATCGCATCTCCAACAAAAAATACTCTCTGTGCCGTGAGATTGTCAAAATCGACCACCATATTCCCGTGGAAAGCTACGGAGCATACGAATGGGTTGAAGAGGAACGTTCATCTTCTTGCGAAATGATTGCCCATTTTTACGACACGTTCAAGGACGAGCTAAAGCTTACACCCGATGCGGCAAAATATATTTACGCCGGTATGGTTACCGATTCGGGACGTTTTCGTTTCCGCGACGTTTCCCCCGAAACGCTTCGCCTTGCAGGCGTTATTTTGAGCGCGGGTATTGATACCGAAAGCCTGTATGCAAATCTCTATCTTAAAGAGTTTTCAGAATACAAATTTGAAGCGTACGCAAGACGAAAGATGAAAATTACCGAGGGCGGCGTTGCCTACCTCTACGTCAATCACCGAATGAAAAAGAAATTCGGTCTCACCGATGAAGAAGCGAGCGCGGCGGTGTCGCTTATGGACTCCATAAAGGGCTCTCTTATATGGCTTGCTTTTATAGACAATAAGGATGGCACGATAAGAGTAAGGCTTCGTTCCCGCTTTGTTACCGTCAGCGAGCTTGCGAACAAGTACGGCGGCGGCGGTCACGCCTGCGCCAGCGGTGCAACCGTTCACTCAAAACGCGAAATGAAAGCTCTCCTTGCCGATGCGGACAAGCTCATATCGGAGTACAAGGCTACGCACACCGATTGGCTTTGATACCAAGAAAATTTCCCTGACATATCACCTTGATGAATAAAAATGCGCTTTGCTTTTTAGCTTTGGCAAATCGACGGCTGCCGTGACACGCTCAAATAAATGTGCTCCAAAAGGTTGTCGCCGCAAATAAAAGCCGCGAGCAAGACAAAGAGACCCGGTACACTCCACAAAGGTTGCCTCCGCAAATAAAACCGCAAGCAAGTATAAGACACCTAACGCACTGCGAAAAGGTTACCGCTGCAAATAAAAGCCGCGAGCAAAACAAAGAGACCCGGTACACTCCACAAAGGTTACCGCCGCAAATAAAGCCGCAAGCAAGTATAAGACACCTAACGCACTGCGAAAAGGTTACCGCTGCAAATAAAAGCCGCGAGCAAGGCGCAGAAAATCAAAATCAAAATTCAAAAGGAAACAGTATGAAAATTCTGATAACCAACGATGACGGCATAAACGCGGAGGGCATAAAAGAGCTCACCCTGTGGGCAAAAAAGCTCGGAGACGTTACGGTTGTCGCGCCAAAGATTGAGCAAAGCGGCAAAAGCCACGCCATTGACTTTACTCACCCGCTTGAAATCAAAAGGATTGATTATATCGACGGCGTTGAAGCATGGAGCCTCGACTCCACCCCTGCCGACTGCGTCAGATTCGGCTTCGTTTATCTCGGCGGCTTTGACCTCGTTTTATCGGGTATAAACAAAGGTGTAAATCTCGGCTCGGATCTCGTGTATTCCGGCACTGTAGGCGCGATATTCGAGGCGGCAAGAATGGGAAGTCTCGGTATAGCGCTCTCCACGTATCCCGACACGCTCGATGAAGCAAAGGAGCATCTCGACACTGTCTGGAGCTTCATCACCCGTCACAGCCTGCTCTCAGAAACGCCGATATACAACGTTAATATTCCAAAATGTCCAAAGGGTATAAAGATAACAAAACAGGGCTCTCCGTATTTTTCCGACGAGTTCAAGCTCCTTGAGGGCGACACGTTCCTGCAATACGGACATATGATTCCCGATATAGACCCGAGTGACGTCCACCGTGACACAAACGCAATGTTAAACGAATTTATTTCAATTACTCCATTATCCACATCGCGTACAGATATGCGCGTTTTTGAAAAATTTAAAGATATTTGACTATATAATTTTACAAAAAGCAACCGATAGTAAAAATATGATATAATCCCCT
>JAEIGA010009143.1_pt1 | contig 14992 bp, 16 predicted proteins | sample 9270691 | NCBI WGS metagenome assembly JAEIGA01 (sample SAMN17057246, study PRJNA624740) | gut metagenome | biome: biome; isolation source: fecal sample | host: Bos grunniens | place: China: Xizang | collected 2019
AAAAGGCGTACCAAAATAGGCACAAGAGGGATATTTCATATCCCGTAGGACATCTATCGTTGCTAAGTCCTGAATGTACTGAAACTTGCGACATTTCAACAGGTCAGAACAGAGCGCTAATAAACGCCTTTTATTATGTCTGCTACCCTTCGCCGCTGATGTGCAGACATCCCCAGCGCAGGTTCACGGTGCAAAGTTACTACATTTTTTTCATTCTTGCAAGTACATACACAAAAAAATCGCCATTCATGTCCGAAAACATAATTGGCGGTAAAGGGATGAAAGTAGAGTAGGTTAGTATTCCTTCTCAGACAAGAGGTTGCGGAGTTGCTCTATATCAGGCAATGCATTGCGCAAGTTGTCAGGCATATCAGCTGCTGTGGTATATGTAGCGACACCCATCGGTTTGCTATAATCCTTGATAACAAACTGGACATAATCCTTGTTGGCAGATTTGCACAAAACAATACCTATGCTTGGTTATTGCTTGATTCGTCAGTCGTAACTGACGAATTTGCATCCAAAAAATCCCATTGCTCATAAAACAATCTTAATAAAAAGCATTTTTTTTATCTATCACATCTTCTTGGCATGATTTTTGTATGTGTATTGATGACAGAATAAACTATTTTTTTTAACCATAAAAAACAAAATCGAATTATGACAAAGAAATTTATTTGCCCTATATGTGGTTATGTACACGAGGGCGCACCAGCACCAGAGCGTTGTCCACAATGCAAACAAATAGTAACTTGGAAAGAGGTGGATGAATCAGCAGGTATTGCATTTGCATGTGAGCACATTATCGGCGTAGCAAAGGATACCGACGAGGAGATGATCAAGGACTTGAATGCTCACTTCTTGGGCGAGGCTACTGAGGTAGGTATGTATTTGGCAATGTCTCGTCAAGCAGACCGTGAGGGTTATCCAGAGATTGCAGAGGCCTTCAAGCGTTATGCATGGGAAGAGGCAGAGCATTGCTCTAAGTTTGCGGAGTTGCTAGGCGAGGTAGTATGGAGCACCAAGGAGAACTTGGAGAAACGTATGATGGCAGAGGCAGGTGCTTGCGATGACAAATTGCGTATTGCTAAACGCGCAAAAGCAATGGACTGGGATGCTATTCATGATACTGTACACGAGATGGCAAAGGATGAGGCACGTCACGGTAAGGGATTTGAGGGACTCTACAACCGCTATTTCAAGAAATAAGTAATTCCAACTAGTCATAAGACTATGTACTATGAAAAGAGTTCGGCATGCCGAACTCTTTTTACGTATTTCAGTTGCTTATTTCAAAATCGCAGCAAGATCAGCTAGTGTGGGGTAGGTATGCCAACCAAACTGTTCGCCCATCTTGCGATTAGCAGCTAGGTCATCTACAAAATAGTAGGGCGGTTCGTATTGATTGTCAGTTAAATAGTGCTGTACTTGCTCGTAGATTTCTCTATTAGGTTTATTGCAATGCGAAAGGTGCGATGAGAACAACTTGTCAAAGATAGAGAAATCATAGTGGCGATGTATATCTTCCCAATGCAGTTCATTGTTGTTGCTGAGAAGTAGAAGGCGATGGCCAGCCTGCTTCCATGCGTGTACCTGTTCCCAACGTTCGATGGGGATACCCGCGTGCATGGCATTCCATGCATAGATGACATCTTGCTGGGTAGTGCCAGGGGTAGCATGCTGTAGAATGGTATTGATGAACTGCTGGGCAGTGATATTGCCACACTCAAATTGGTCCATCAGACTATTGGGCACGCCTTCAGCATTGGGCTTCATACCCAAAACAGTAGTCATACCTTCTTCTCCTAATATATCGCAAAATCGCGCTATGCATTCAGGCATATTGTGCTGCATAAGCACACCTCCTAAATCAAGAATGATTGTCATATTGTATGGTCTATATGGCGCATGCGCCTAGTGTTGATTATTTAGGGTTTCGAATGCCAAAAATAGACGAGCCTATGCGTACCATCGTGCTGCCTTCTTCGATAGCTATTGGGTAGTCGTCGGACATTCCCATGGAGACGATAGTTTCTCTCTCCAACTCCCCCTGCATAGGGAGAGATCGGGAGAGAGATTTTATTTCGCGGAAGCATCTACGCCATTCTTGTTGGTCATCCGTATTGGTTGCCATGCCCATAATACCGCAAATCTCAACCCATGGATAGAGTGGGTTAGGCGATGAGGCTACTAGGCTAGTGGCCAAGGATAGGAGTTCATCTGGATTGAAACCAGATTTGGTGGTTTCTCGCGCGACGTGCACTTCTAGAAGTACCTTTACCCTACGCTGTATCTTGGCAGCTTCTCGATTGATGGTCTCTAGTAGGTGAAGGCTGTCCACCGAGTGAATCATATATACCAATGGCAGCAATGTGCGCACCTTATTTGTCTGTAAGTGACCAATAAAATGCCAATGGATGTCTTTGGGAAGAGCAGCGTGTTTGGGCAATAATTCCTGCACTCTGCTCTCTCCAAAATCGCGTTCACCCGCATTGTATGCCTGCATAATAGTCTCGGCAGGATGAAACTTGCTGACGCAAATGAGTGTAACGCCACTGGGAATGTGTTGGCGAATATCGGCAATATTTTGCTGAACGTCTATCACTCCTTATTATACAGCACGGTAGACTTCCAATATAGGTGAACGTGTGATACTTACCACCTCGCAATCCAAATTGCTGAGGGCTTGATGGAGATGTTTGTTGGCCTCGGTGAGATTGCCAGCCTGCACGAAGATGCTAACTGCCTTGCGGGTTTCTTTGCCGTTATCCTCAACGGTGATCATCTCGACGCGTGCCTTATACCATCGGTCGCCTTCTGGATTAGGAATCAGATCGTAGAATTGCACTTGCTTGCAACTCTTGACTTCCCATTCGCCAGAAATGAGGGGTTTGATTTCTTCGATTAAGCGGTTCTCTACATCAGCACATGTGAGACCCTCAACCATATACGTTTCTTTAACTGCTGTTGGGTTATCTTCGCCCGTCTGGCGAGTATAACTGATTTTAATTTCGTAGAAAATCATAGTTTTTTATGTTAGTAAGATGTATAATTACATTTATCGATTGATTAATAGGGATTTTATATCAGTTGCGTCTAGTTCTTGAGTAGGAAAACTGCGCAATGTGGTAGACCATAGCAAAAGTGGCGCTGTAGGTGATGATTGTATAACGTGGTCGTATTGCTTGTTGTCGTTGGTATCTAGTATCCAGTGTTCTTGTAGTTGGAAAAAGACATCACCAGCTAGTTTGCGGTATATAGACTGGCTATGTTCGGAGCGAATAGCTTCGTGTATAGGGAATGCAACTTGTACTCCCTCGAAATCCATGATAAAGTTGGCAACCTGGCGTTGTATGGTTTCCAATGATAGGCGCTTCTGCTCAATGAGGGTTCGATTGAGAAAGATGAACGGACCATGTCCGCCGTCCACCCAACGCTCGTGACCATAAATGGCCATTAGGTATGTACTAGTGAGTGCTGCTGCCCGGTCGATGTTGAAGTGTTGCACGGGGATTCCTGCCATTTCGTACATCTGTGCATTGTGCCCCTTGATTGGGCGACCTACTACCAGCAGTTGATAGTTCGATTTGCCGATACGTTGGTTTAGTTGATCCATTAGGAAACCAAGATCTTGGTTGATCCCCAGGTACATATCTTCCTGTTCTGCAGATAGGATTGCATCAGAACTCGCTTTGGGCGATAGAGTAGTCATTTGCATGAGGAGTAGGTCGGGGGTGTTATCTGTACCTAGTTTCTGTGCTTGTTGCAGAGCAAGTGCCATTTCCACTACCAAAGTGTTGGCAGCGGTGGTATGCAACAAGTCTCTCTTGGGTAGATAATTGAATAGGCGTCTACGCTCATCCTTGGTAGGGGAGGTGTAAATGGATATGTCCAGTCGGGGGGTCCATGTTCGCTCTGCTAATTCGTCAATTCTGCCGCTAATGTTCATGGCATCTGCAGCTGCTGGCAGACCCTCGGAATAGAAGGAGGTAGTAACCCATTTGAGACTACTAGCATCCAACCAACAGCAGGCGTTGGCTGCATGTCCAGCCATGAGGATAGTGGAGTGTGGTTGGAGACCGATAGCATAGATCAACGCCTCTGAACCCTGGTGTATGCGCCATTCATCGGTTAGTGTAGTGGCAGTGATTGCTCGTGGGGATAGTTGGAGAGTAGTACCAATGCCCGAAACCAATTGGTCGTATAAGGTATAGTTAGCCTTACGGAAAGTGCGTGAGAAATACTCATCGCTCATCACACCATGTTTAGATGGGGTAGTACCAGTCATCAGTGTAGCTGTAGTCTCTGCTCCTCCATTGACGGCGTGTGGAAAGGTGATGGTGGTTTGAAATGCCTCTTCGCTCAGGGTTCTGAGTCCACCTACAGACCAGAACGGACGCAGGCGATCAAGGTTTTCCGATGTCATACCATCTACAATAACCACAATTGTTAGGCGTGGTTGTGTGGCAACTACGGATATTGGAAATAGAATGAAGGCTATCAACGTAGCCAATAAATGAGTCTTGCGCATAGGTGAATAGATGGGAAGATGATTAGTCGCCAGTTAAAGCCAACCAACGGATGTATGGAGAAAAATGTTAGGAAAATGACTATTATTATCAAAATAAGGTAAATCAAGCATAGCATCACATCTAGCCACCATGATAGTTTATTACGGCGTCTGTCCCAACAGCTGATGCCTATCATTAGTATGGCGAAGAGTGCGAACCCCCATCTGCAATCGGCATACCATGGTACGTTGGCAATAGGAAATGCTTGGATATGCTGGTTTTTGATGAGCGATGTGCCATCCGCTAGCTGTGCTTCTGATAGGTAGAACATCAATTCTTCAGGTAGGAAGAGGCGTTGCTCATTGGTCATTGCTTGATCAGCCTTATAGCCAAAGACCATATTGATGCCAAAATCAACCCAGGAGTGAGGACCTGTATAATGGGATATGGTAGAACGGAACGTGTGTCCTTTATATCCTTGATAATCAGATGTGATGCTGTCGTTGAGAGCTTGCTTGAACAGGTAGTATGGACGCGTAGCACAATTGTCAAAGACAAAATTGTATAGATAATAGCGGTTTTCAGGTTGGTAGTTGACCATTAGCGCGTCTAGCACAATCTGCTTTTGTTCGCGATTGAGATTTAATTCTTGTAAATAGGTTTGACGACCAATCTTACCATAGAATGTTACAAACTGTGGATAGGATTCTATACCCAATTGATAATAGGTTTGCCCTTTAATGAACTTGAGATAGAATCCTTTCTCCATGAGCGAAAAGATGCCGTAGTTGAACACTACATCTATTTGCTGGGTAGGATCTTCTACGCGAATACCAGAGTGACCGTATTTGGACCACACTTCGGTACCGGGTGTACAGGTCAGTAGGTAGATTCGTGCACTATCGCTGAGTGTAATGGTGTGTGCACCTACGTTCAGTGATAATATTAATAATGATATGATTAACAGATATTTACGCATGGTGTATGATCAAATTAGGGATAAATGTGCATAGGATGCCTAATAGATAACCACATATGACTTGCAATGGCGTGTGAGCATTGAGATGCAGACGAGCATACATTAGCATTAATGATAGGAGCAACATGCAGATAATCAGCCATGTAGGCATCAAACCATAATACAGCGATATACTGCAAATACCTCCTAGTAGTCCTCCCATCCCTGTCGAGTGTGCCGAGATTTTCCAACGGCAATTGATGATGGTTACTATCGCGAGTGATAAAGTGGCTCCAATGGTAATGCCTGTCCATACATTAGGCAATTGGATAATATCAATGACAAAGTAAGACCAAAAAGCAAAGCAGATGATAGCATAGATATAGGGAGTGGTGCGTTCTGATGCCTTCTCTATATGTAAGGAAGATATACTACCTCGTTTCCATAGTAGAAGGATTAGTCCTACTGGAATGATGGTTGTTAGCACCATCGTACCTAATATGCAAACCCATATGTATATAGTAGGAAGTGTATGCAACCATTGGTGCATCATAACCATATATAGTGCTATTCCATAGGTAGGTAATAACAGTGGGTATAGCGTTATACTAAGCGCCTTAGCTATGCAATCAAGTATTTTTTGCATTTAATACAACCTTATAATTGGTGGCGTAGTCGTGCCACAGGGATACCTAACTTCTCGCGGTATTTGGCCACTGTTCGACGGGCAATATTATAACCGCTTTCGTGAAGCAATTGTACTAATTCGTCATCTGTAATAGGATGACGTTTGTCTTCTTGATCAATGATTTCTCGCAATTTTTCTTTGATTTCTAGATTCGAAATCTCTCCTCCATCTGAGGTTTGAATGGCCTCGGTGAAGAAATGTTTGAGCGAGAAAATTCCATATTGAGTCTGCACGTACTTGTTACTGCATACACGCGATATGGTAGATTGGTCCAGTCCGACCTTGTCTGCTATATCCTTGAGAACCATTGGTTTAAGATTGCTGCTATCACCGTGCAAAAAGAACTCGCGCTGAAATTCAACAATAGCTCGCATGGTTTGCATAAGGGTTTGGTTGCGTTGGCGCAGAGCATCAATAAACCATTTGGCCTCATTCACGTGGTTTTTGACAAACTGTGCTGTTTCGCGGTCCGTAGGTCGTAGTTTCTCCTCCTTAGCGTATTGCTCGTTGAGTTTGTCGTACTCTGCAGATACACGCAGAGGTGGAATATCACCTTGCACGAGTGATACAACGAGTTTACCATAGTCATCTTCCTCAACGATAAAATCGGGAGTTACGATGGATTGGTTGCGGTCATAGACTGTGCCCAACCAGTTGTTGCCTGGTCTTGGAGTAAGGCGAGTGATTTCACTGATTGCAACCTTAAGTTGCTCTTCGGAAATATTTAATCGCTGAGCAAGTTTCGTATATTGCTTACGCGAGAAAATGTCGAAGTAGCGAGTAAGGATGGTAGTAGCCAAATGAATGCTTGCCGTCTGTTCTTTTTGTCGGAGTTGTATCAACAAGCACTCTTGTAAATCGTAGGCTGCAACTCCTGGTGGATCAAACTGTTGTACCTGAGCAATAATGTCTTGCATTTTGGCATCCGATATGGTAATTCCCTCACGAAAACTGAGATCGTCAACTAGTTCCTCTGCAGTACGACGCAGGTAGCCATTATCGTCTATATTGCCAACGACAAACTTGGCGATATGCCTGTCAAATTTGTCCATCTTGGTTAGGTAGATCTGCGATTTTAGGTGCTCACCAAAACTAGTTCCTTCTGAGAATGGTATCTCCTCGCGTGTGCGTTCGGTGCGTTGTGTAGATGAGTTGCGTTCGGTAGCATCGTCATCTTGCACATAGTCGTCATAGTCAAAATCGCTGTTTTGCAGCGGATTGTCATATGGGTCGTCAATTGCTTCTGCGTCTGGTTCGTCATTATCTTGCGTCTTATCCAGTCCTTCTTCCAAGGCAGGATTCTTTTGCAATTCTTCATCAATGCGCGCTTGCAATTCGCAGCCTGGTACCTCAAGCATTTTCATCACCTGTATCTGTGCAGGTGATAATTTGATGGTACCGGTAATTCTGGTGTCTATTTGTAGTCCTGTAGCCATATGGAAATACTATTGGACGGGTTGTATTTACGATTATGAGTTTACAAATGGCATTCGTCTATTGCATCTAGCAGACTATTAGCAATATAAGCTAATTGTTCGTCGTCTAACTCAGTATGCATAGGAAGCGACAATACGCATGATGCCAATCGTTCTGCCACTGGGAAATCTCCCTCTTGATAGCGTGGATCCTGGTATGCCTTTTGCATGTGTAGAGGAATAGGATAGTATATCATAGATGGTATACCTAGAGCAGCTAATGCTTCTTGCAATGCATTACGGTTGATATCAATGAGGCGTAAGGTGTATTGATGGAATACATGACTTGATTGTGCATTACGTGCTGGGATCAGTATGTTAGGATGTCCTGCAAAAGCCTTGTCATAGTATTCTGCTGCTCGTTGACGAGACGCTATATAGTCATTTAGGTGTGGCAACTTGACATCTAATACAGCGGCTTGTATGCTGTCCAAACGCGAGTTGACACCCACCTCGTCATGGTGGTATCGAATGACCATACCATGGTTGGCTATAGCGCGCATTTTATCTGCTAGAACATCATCGTTGGTCATGATGGCACCTCCGTCGCCGTAGCAACCTAGGTTTTTTGATGGGAAGAAACTTGTGCAACCAATATGTCCTATTGTGCCAGCTTGGCGTACGCTGCCGTCTGTAGAAGTGAATTTAGCTCCGATAGCTTGGCATGCATCTTCTACTACATACAAATTATACTCACGCGCGATGTCCATAATAGCATCCATATTGGCGCACTGACCGAAAAGGTGTACCGGTACTATTACTTTGGTGCGTGGGGTGATGGCCTTTCGAATGGCTTCAACTGAGATATTCATGTTATCCCATTCTACATCCACTACCACTGGTGTGAGACCTAATAGCGCAACTACTTCTGCGGTAGCGATAAAGGTAAACGTAGGTGTAATTACCTCATCTCCAGGTTGTAATCCTAATGCCATTAATGCTATCTGTAGTGCATCCGTTCCATTGCCTACTGGGATTACATGTCGGGCACCTGTGTATGTTTCTAAATGCTCTTGAAAGGTTTTTACGATAGGACCTTTGACAAAAGAGGCAGATGAGATAACCTGCTGAATACTACGATCTATTTCTTCTTTGATGTGTAGATACTGCGTTTGCAGATCTACCATTTGTATTTTTCTCATATTATCTTTCAATGATATATTCTACTTCTCGGATGTTCGAGCGCACTTGAGCTACGTGTGGGTTAGTGCATTTGATAGTCACTGATAATGTGTGCGCCTGAAGCGTAGGATAGTGGCAAACTGCGCGGAAATCTTCTGCTACTAAACTAGCAAAATGGGACAAGCCTACTTGTGCAACTATTGTGATTGTATTTGGGAAGAGGTGTATATTTTCGCCTTGAGGAACTCCTTGTACCTCAATAGGAATAGTGAATGACTTCTCGGTGAACTGCTCTGCGTGCCATGTGATGGTAGTGCTGTTAAAAACGGTGCGGATGCCTGTGGGAATCTCCAATGCTACTTCTGTTTGCACTACATTCTGTATGTTTTCTACTGCAATGTTTCTTGTGTAGATGGTGTCAATGGAATCAATAACTTGCTGACTACCATATATTTCTATAATTGAAGGTTCTAGACTAATGGGTGTAGATAATAGGTGTTGCTCTGCCAAAGTCCATTCTACGCAGGACTTGATAGGAACGCTCTTTACTGATTCAATCTGATAGTCTATTAGGATTTCTTCTGGTGAAATTTGCTGGATATCTGTTGAACCAGGTAGTAAATCTTGTGTTTTCTGACGAAGAATATCGGTGGACAAATGTAGTGTTCCATCGTTCTTCTCTAACATCTTAGACAGGCTAATTGCCAGGTGCGCTTTTGTATGTTGCACTTGTCTAAGCATACGACCGTTATCACGGATTTTGATTTTTAGGTGGGAGGGGAGCGGTTCGCTGAAAACTACTTGCGCGGGAATATCTGTGTACGTAATAGGTACCTTGATATCCATCTCGCGTTGCGAACTCATTGCACTCCCCCACCAAAATAGTGTGGCCAAAGCTACAAATAGGAGATAGATGAATGCGTCTTTGCGCAGCATCCATATCCATATTTGTTTGATGCGTTGTTGTATGTTGTGTAAATCAACTTGCATAGCCTTGTCACTTCTCTCAACGAAATAAGCTTATTTGTTTTCTTTAGGTGCTTGTTGTGCATCCTCTGCAGATACATATACGCTACCTTTATCCACCTTGATGGTGACATCTTTAGATACCTCAATCAGGAATGTGGTCTCTTGTACTTCTTTAATGACGCCATAGATACCACCTGCGGTGATGACTTTATCACCTTTTTTGATAGCATCGCGTTGTTTTTGCAATTCTTTTTGCTTCTTTTGTTGTGGACGAATCATAAAGAAATAGAATACTACGAAGATAGCAATCATCATCAGCCAAAATGACCATGGGCTTTGTTGTGCTGCTCCTTCTGTTGCGGTAGTAGTTTGTAAAAGAATGAATTGTAACATAGTAGTGTAATTTTATTTAATTAGTTATTGTATGATAATTTCAACGAACAGATTTGAAAATTTTGTTTTCGCGTTTTAGTTGACCTACGATATTATTTAGAATACCATTGATAAATGTATAGCTCTTCTCACCCGAGAACTCTTTGGCCAATTCAATGTACTCATTCATGGATATCTCTAGCGCAATGTTGTTGAAATGCGAGATTTCGGTGATAGCAGTGATAAGAATAATATGATCCATATATGCGATACGCTCTGCTTCCCAATTGTGTAATGAGTTGGCAATGAGTTGTTTATACTCTGAAGCATTCTCGATAACTAAGCGGAGTAAGTCCTTTGCGAAGTTGAGTTCGTCTTCAGAATTGAACATTTCTAGTAGTACTTGCTCATCGCCATTTTCTTCTGCAAAACGCTTGATAGTCTTATCAATGTAAGTCAACACCAGATCTACTTCGTTAGTCCAACCTTGAAAATCTAACGCAATCTCCATGTCTTCCAATGCATTGCTGAGATCGTCATTGTTGAGTAGTAGGCTACTATATATCTTCCTCCATATGCGCTTATCATCCTCGTATGTGGGATTCTCTAGTTGCATATAATCAATGTAGAATGGTGCTTGAATCAGTTGCTTATATACCGATTCTACGGCGCTCATACCAGTATCCCAACTCAAATGCTGATCCTCAATATAGGTACGGAGACGACGATTGTTGAACAACTGTTGAGCAACACGGTTGTTGACAAAGTTGCGGTTAGGTGTATACTCTTGGTGCAGCACAGCTGCGCGCGCTTGATTGGCTGACAGTTGATTCTCGGCGTATGTGGTCAACTCGTCAGCAAAAGCTAGGAGTACCATATACAAACTGTAGGTACTGGAAAAACTGCTGAGCAATTCCTTACGCGCTGACAATGGAGAATGCTCGTCTGTCTTGTAATACGCAAAGAGCGTTTGAATGATTTTTGTTCTTACTAATGTTCTGTTTATCATTGTTGTTGATTTTATTTGTTCTAAAAAATGCGTATTATTCAAAATACCCTGCAAAGGTACGAAAATTCTTGCAAATACACAAGAAAAATAAAATTTATTTTTCAGTATCCCTGTTGGCGTGGTATCTTTGTCTAAAAAATATGTGTAAAATGACACTTCATGCACTTTTTGCTTGCATATTTGCAAAAATTATTGTAATTTTGCAGCAGATATTCTCTCAATGACAAATTGAGTTGGGATTTTTTTTAAGCATGTGCAATTTTTTTAACAACTAAAATGAGGATAATATGGAAAATCGTAGACACGAAATGAAAAATGAACCAGAGATTGTGTATTCGCGTTCCGTGAAGGCCGGTAAGCGTATCTATTATCTGGATGTCAAGAAAGCACGCAACGAGGACTTGTACTTGTGCATTACGGAGAGTAAGCGCAAGCAAGTAGGGGAGACTGACGTTCCTCAATTTGAAAAGCACAAAGTATTTCTCTACAAGGAAGATTTTGCACATTTTACTGAGGGGCTGAACGATGTGATAGCGTATGTTCAAGGTCAGGTGGGCGAGATTGAGGAGCGCAAAGAGTGGATTCCGGAAGTGGAAACCCCATTAGAGGCTCCAGTTGTGGAAGAAAAAGCAGAGGATAAATCCTTGATAGGAAGTATATTAAATAGATTGAAGAGCTAACGATTCGGTAGAATCAATGATAGCGTCTGCAGCCTCCTCTTTAGATATAAGGGGGAGGTTTTTTTGTGTTCCATTAGGGAATAATAAAGTTACTTTGTTGGTGTCGGTGCCGAATCCTGCGCCAGCATCTTGCAAACTGTTAAGCACAATCATGTCTAGATTCTTGGATGTTAGTTTGCGTTGAGCATTGTTCAGTTCGTTGTGTGTTTCAAGCGCAAAACCGACTAATGTCTGCTCCTTCCGTTTCTGCTTGCCCACTGTCGCTGCGATATCGGTGGTGCAACTCATCTCGATGGTCATGGTGGTTTGCCCAACCTGTTTTTTTATTTTTTGTTCGGCAGTGTGAGCGGGGGTAAAGTCGGCCACTGCTGCACATAGAATACCAATATCAGCAGATTCAAATGCTTCGATTGTCTCTTTGCACATTTCTGCAGCTGAGGTAACCTGCAATACCTCAAGTGGCGCAAATGCCTGCCATGCCCGCATGGAAATATGACATGGCCCACTCACTAAAGTTACTTTGGCCCCCCTCTTGAGACAAGTTCGTGCAAGGGCATATCCCATCTTGCCTGTAGAGGCGTTGCTGATGTAGCGAACTGGATCAATGGCCTCTTGTGTGGGACCTGCAGTAATTAGTATGTGCTTGTTTTTTAGGGTTTTAGGCGTTAATGCATATTCTGCAGCCGCTAAGATTGTATCAATCTCTTGCATTCTGCCCTTGCCGCTCGTTCCGCAAGCTAATTCGCCTTGAGCGCAGTCTAACATGGTGATATTGCTCCACTGCTTTAAGGTTGATATGGCGAGTTGTGTAGCGGGTGATTCGTACATGTTGGTGTTCATAGCAGGTGCTATCAATACGGGTTTGCGCATAGCAGCAAATGTTGTGGTCAGCGCATCATCAGCTATGCCATTACTCATTTTGCACAATACGTTGGCTGTTGCCGGAGCTACAATCATCAAGTCGGCCCAATCGGGTAGAGATATATGCTCTGTGCTATGTTCGTTGATGGCAGCAAAAACATCAGAATATACTTTGTGCCCACTTACTGTTTGTAAAGTAAGAGAGGTAACAAACTCCAATGCGTTTTTGGTGGTTGCTACCTGTACATCCGCTCCTGCTTTTTTTAGAAGACGAATCAGTTCGGGAATTTTATAAGCGGCGATGCCGCCGCTTATACCTACTAATATGTGTTTGCCTTTTAATGTCAAGGACGTTTTATGAACTAAAGATGCCCTTATTTCAAAGCGTCGTCTTTATTGCCACTGCGGTAGATGAGCTCATTGTCAATGAACTCTTGTGTTGCAATTAGCGTTGCTTTGGGAAGTTGCTCGTAACTGCGTGAAATTTCAATCTGCTCTTTGTTCTCAAAAGTTTCTTCGATAGAGTCTTGTGGAACTGAGAAATCTTGCAATTTAGCATCTAGTTCCTTTTTTAGTGCAGCACTGATTTGATTGCTGCGTTTGCCGATGATAGCCACTGTTTCGTACACGTTGCCTACCTTCTCGGTTAGTTCGTTCAGGTCCCTTGTGATAGTCGTTTTGGGAGCTTTAGTTTGCTTGTAATCAATCATATAATGTTTTATTTTATGTTCTTTTTGATTGTTAATCTTCTAGCATCTTCTTTACCTCTTTTCCTATGCGCTCAGCTGTGGTGCGGTGCTTGGAATCAGGATATTCGGTGATGAAACTATAGTATTCGTCTTCCGCTTCACGAGCGCGGTCTTGCTTCTTTTCCTCTACGGAGTTGAGTGCTTGCTGGTATTTTGCTTGCAGAATAATCCAGTTTAACTCTTCTTGGTATTTGTTTGTAGGGTAGTTTTTGAGTGCATTTTTTGCCACAATCTCTGCGCTCAAGTAATTGTTTCCTAGATAGGTTCCCATATTATAGTACAACTTAGCGCTGACATATTCTTTTTCTGCTAAATTGTCATATAATTCGTTCATCTCTTGATAAGCTTGTTCAGCGTATGGACTTTCAGGGTATAATTCTACAAACTGCGTGAAGAACTCAATTCCTTTTTTTGTCTCTGTCTGATCCAATCTTGGGTCAGGTGCATTTAAGTAGTAGCAATGTCCTACTTGGAATCGGGCCTCAATGATATATCTACCCTTTGGGTAGTTGCGGATATAGGCTTGATAGTACTCCGATGCTGAAATATAGTCTTTTTGTCCCATGTAGCAGCGTGCTAAATATGCCAAAACATCTTGTGAACGATCTGTGCCGCGGTAATAGGCGGTAATGTCGTCTAGAAGTGTTTGTGCTTTCACGTACTGCTCATCGTTGAAATACGCTAATGCTTTTTGGTATTTCAATTCTGGATCGGTTGATTTCAACAATTGTTGATACTCACTGCAAGCAGTTAGCATCAATGCCATAATGAATATTAAAAGTCCCTTCTTTGTCATAATACAAAATCAGTCTGCAAAGGTACTACTTTTTTTTTATATATGCAAATAAAAATCGTTTTTGTTTTGGTTTATGGGAAAATATCGTATTTTTTTTGCTGTTTACCACCTATTTGACTTGCGAATCCGTATACTATCGCCGTCGGCAATCATGAGGTAGCAGGCTGCGTCGTTTGTTTTTTCTATCATGCTGATGGCATCTTCTTCGCCCAGTACCATGCATGCAGTGGCCAATGCGTCAGCTCGCATACAGCTGCTTGCTGTAACCGTTGCGCTCAATAGCGAATGTCCTACAGGATATCCGTTTCGGGGGTCAATGGTGTGGCTGCGGCGTTGACCATCTACGAAATAGTATTGTAGATAGTTGCCCGACGTTGCCATACATAGATTGGTGCTTTCAACTACTTCTTGTAGTTCGTCTTCCATGCCCATTGCATTTTTCTTAGGTTTGCTTATGCCTACACGCCAAGCATTTCCGTTGTTATTTATTCCCTGTACGACTACTTCTCCGCCTATATCTACTAGTAGATTTGCACAACCTTCATTGCGTAGCATGTTGGCTACTACATCGCAGGCGTATCCTTTTGCTATGGCACTAGCATCCAATGTAATACGTGGATCATTTTTTTCTATTTGATGGTCAATCAGGTTGGTTTTGTAGTATCCAATATACGGCATGATGCTGTCTATGCATATCTTGTTGCTTGTAGTTGGTGTTTGTCCTTTTGTGCCGAATCCCCATGCGTTGACCAATGGTGCTACCGTAATGTCAAAGGCGCCACTTGATAACTCGCTGATAGTG
>JAEIGA010009144.1_pt1 | contig 14991 bp, 18 predicted proteins | sample 9270691 | NCBI WGS metagenome assembly JAEIGA01 (sample SAMN17057246, study PRJNA624740) | gut metagenome | biome: biome; isolation source: fecal sample | host: Bos grunniens | place: China: Xizang | collected 2019
AATCGAATGCCGGAATGGCCTGACCTCCGTGCATCTCGTTCTGAACAGATTCTAATGCAATTACAGCCAACATCGCAGCAGTTTCAATTCTTTTAGGTGCTCTTGCTTCACCGTGTCCAATTCTAAAGCCAGATTCAAATATTCTGTCAAGTGGGTGTTGTAAACAAGTGAAACTTTTAGTAAGATAATAGTCTTTATCGTGAATATGAATGTAATTATTTTCTACTGCTTCTTTTACTTCTGGTGATAATATATATTTATCAACAAAAGGTTTAGTGGTTTCTGCAGAAAATTTCATCATCATACCAGCCGGAGTATCAGCATTCATGTTAGCATTATCGCGAGTGACATCATTTTTCTCTACGTTGATAATACTTTCAAACAATTTTCTTGTTTCTGTTTCTCGTGCTGTAGCATGTTTGTCTCTATATAAAATATAATTTTTAGCAACTTCAAAATACTTTTCAAACATTAAATGTTTTTCAACAATATCTTGAATTTTTTCTACATTGATAGATTCACATCCATCTGCAATCATTGTAAACCAATGTTCTAAGTGTTCAAACAAAATACTTGGCGCACCAGTTCGACCAGTAGATTTAAATGCTTTATCTATTGCGTTTTTAATTTTTTCAAAATTGAATTCCTGGATTTCTCCGTTTCGTTTAATTACTTGCATTTTCAATTACGTTTTTAAACAATAAATAGACAAGATGATTCTTTTCAAAATGATTAGTATCTTTCTTGTCGTCTTTTAATATGTCTGTAAACGCACTAAAATAATTTCATACACTAGTTTCTTCTGTATCTCCTACATAGAAATTAGAAGAACTATCCATATAAACACTTTCATATGCTTTTATTACTGATGTTGGAGAAATTTTAGTTTTTCCAGCATCTGTGTTATATTCATAAAGCATTGCTTTTTCAATCATTTCTCCCAAGAAAGAATGACGTTTATCTGAATCCAGAAATGTAGATTTCATCTTCTTTACAATGGGAATTACATCATTAGTATATTTCATTAGATTGTCTAATGAATATTTAGGAGCTGTTTCTCCTTCAATCTTATTTATAGTGAGTCACTCTGTATTAAAGGCACATGGCCCATAAGTTCTAAAATACTTATAAACTGGAGTTCTCATATCCAGTCCATATACAAAATGATAAATTTCATTTAATCCTTCTTCGGATTTTGGCATTACTGCTTGGATCCAGACTCTATTATACGTTGTATCGCGAGAGTCATTGGTAAGTATGACCTGAGATGGTTCTTGAACATTGACAATAAATTTGTCAGTAAACTTTGACATCGTGTCAATAAACGTTTGTACATATTCTTTAGTTGCAAGATACTCTTTACCTTTAATTATAGTAGGTTTTCCTTCAAGTAATTTGGAAAGTGTTATTTCCATTGTAATTCTAAATTCAAATATTCGTTAGCTAATCTTTCTCATTTTAATTCTCTACGTTTGTTTAAAAGTCCTTCTACTTGTGAAATTAATATTGCTTCCAGGGATCTTGCTTCATTTTCAGATAATCCTAAAATACAATAACACATATAATTATCATTAATAGATTCAGATAGAAGATCTTTTTTATGAGTAAAAGGTCTATTACTTAATATTTTATTTTTATCAAAGTTTTTAAAAAATCCGATATACTTTTTAATACCTTTTACTCGAATTCCTCATCCTAAATGAGAGACTTCTTCAGTATATTCTACTCAAATATAAACTCCAGAATTAAATTGAGATTGAGATCAATCTTTTCTTTTACATATTAATTTGTTATTGGACATTAAATGAACCAAGGTTCCACTCATAATGTGGGTAATCTGGCTCTCAAAATAATTAACCATAGACAAAAAGAGTGGAGTAATAATTACCCCACTCATATATGAATTTAGTCAGCTACATTTCCAAATACAACATATGTACCAAGCTTGGTATTAGTTGAAGGTGTGTAATCGAGAGTAAATGCAAGTCCCATGTCAGGATCACTTACTTTATAAACAATCTCGCAATACATATCCTTCTTAACATCAGCCATTGCATTCTTTGCTGCTCTAACAGCATCACCCTTCTTCTCAAAAGAACCAACAAGTGTTTCATCGCCCTTAACTCGTACATCAAAATAACGCTTAGTTGAACGAGAACCTTCCTTAACATTGTTGTTATAAGTCCAAGGTCTCTGACGAGTATCTGCAGAACCGTTCTCTGTTGCTACAATAAGACCAACTCCTGTTGCTGCAGCAAGTCTCTTCTTATCAAGCATTTCTACCATAAACTTCTTAAAATCACTTGTTCCAAATGCTGGACAATTTGAATTCTTCCAAGAAGGTGTTACATTCTTTACAATTGTAAGACCCATCTCTGCTGCTTTCTGCTTTGCCTCATCAAGACTGTAGGCATTAATTTCATACTTTACTACCATAAACATTAATTTTTAATTGTTAAACATATTATTTCTTATCATCTTTGTTATATACAAAGATACTAAAAATTTCTAAATTATACAAATTCCACTTCGTTTTTATAACCGAAAATTTCATAATACGCAACTCTTTTCATAAGTTGCTCAAATTCATTAACCCCGCGTTTTAATTGAGTTTTGTTAACTGAAAAACATCTAGATGTATATGGAGGAATTGTTTGAACTACTAACATATTTACATCCATCTTTCATCCGGTATTTTTATTAACACCTCTTGTTTTTTCAAGATATCTCCAAAGAATTGATCCATATGCTCCCATTTGTCGATAATAATGATAATGTTCCATAGAACCCTCTGTTGGATCCATAAATAATCCAACAAATTTACCTGAAGTTTTCAAATCGTTAAGTGTTACAACCTTATTTTCTTCATCAATTGTCCAATTATCAATTTTAAGTTTAAATGGAAGTTTTACATGTTTATCTTTATAAGTTACAAGAAAATCCATAAACAATGCATCTTCACAATAAGACTCAATCGGATCTCCAAATATATCAGTTGGATGAAGTTTATTCATTATTGCTTGATTATTATAACAAGATTTTAAACATCCTGTTACTGTATTATGATCAGGATCACTTAAGAAGATTTGTTCTTTCTCCCTTTTCTTTTTATCATATTCTAACCTTGCAATATAATATTTAATTCCTTTTTCAATTATTGTTGGAATTTTCTTTTCGATGGTATTTACATAATAAGATACTTTATTACATGCCTCATAAATAGCATCTTTAAGTTTTCATCCTTTTCTTCGAAGATCGTATACCATTTCAACAACTGCTCCAAGTTTTGCAGTTGGTTTTCCAAGTTTGGGTGCTAATTCAAATTCTGCTGGTTGTAGAAGACATTCATGAACAGCAGACCCATTTACTAATGAAGTAGTTGATAATCGAGGTGGAGTTTTAAATAGTTGAGGACTACCCTCCTCTGCAGGATTTATGTATTTTAGTCGTGAATTGCTTATATAGCGACTATATTTACTTGAAAAATATATTTCATCTGAAATCTCTTCTTTACGAACAGATTTCATAATGGGGATTATTTCAAAATCCGAAAATTTAACTTGAGTTTGCATTATTTTATTCCTTTAAGATCTTCTAATGAATTAATACGCCTTGCTCCAACATCGAGATATGTATTATGAGGAGCTGTTACAAGATAACAAAAGATATTTTCTCGAACACAATCGCGATAGTTTTGAATCTTATCGTCTACATGAATATCAATTTTATGTTCTTTCAAAATATTAATTTTACTTGTGTTCCAAGGAACATGTACAACTGGTGCACATGGAAATCCATTTTTCTGTAGCCATTCCATTGTCCATTCAGCAGGTATTGATCTGCTGCTAACATATAAATCAACTTCAAACGGAGGTTTACATAAAACAGGAAGATTTACCCAAAAATCCTTATCATCTTTGACTTTATCTAAGAATTCTTTCATTTGATAAGATCCATTCCAATATGGATTTAGAGTTGTATTGAATTTTTCTTGAAAATATCCGAGAAAATTAGCACAAACATCGTCAATATCCAGACTTATTCTAGGCTGATTAATGTGAAGACATCTATCATCACCTTGTGGATAAGATTTATAATAATCTGTTAAGATTAATGCGTTTGCAGCAACCTCAGATATTGATAACAAACCTTCAGGAGTGAAATCGTTACCTTTTTCAAACTCAGTTAAATGTTTTTTAAGAGAGGAAAGAACTTCTGTCCAAGGAAGTCCATATTTCCACTCATTTTTATTATACTTTGCAAGTTTTTCTGTAAGCACCTTGCTAACTTCTTCTATTCCTCTTGGAGGAATTAAATCATATCTAATCATTATTTATTATATATCTTTCTAATTCTTCATCCCAAGTAACAGAGTCTTGGGTATAATACTCACCATCAATTTTTACAAAGTCAGCATAGCAACTTTCTTCGTTTCCTGTTGTCCAACTACCAGAAATACACAACTCTGGAACTTCGATTGTTTTTCCGTTATGCCAAACATCAACAATTACTGTACCTCTGTGTATATAACTTTCTGCCCAGTCATTGTATATAGCACAATCTGGACATATATATTCATCATATACTTCAGACCAATACCAAGGATGTTCGTCATCATCATATACTGTTACTGTATCATTACAACAAGGACATTCGTATTCTGTACCTTCATCATAATATCCATCTGTATTAGATAAATGAATTGTACAAAAATCAGGATAAGAACAGTAGAGTGTTAATGTTTCAGGATCAAAATATCTAAAAGAATCCATATATGGAAATTTTGGATATTTATATGTACATGTTAATGTAATATCCAATTCGCGAGGATTCTTATAGTTGTCCGAAGATTCTAACCATCTTTGACTAGATTCATCATAAAGTAATGAATTATCTTCTCGAATTGTCCATCCTTTTTCCATTGCATATTGGTAGAATTGTTCTTCAAGATAATCCATACAAACATATACTCTATCCATATATGTTTTTCCATCAATTTCCCAAAGAATAGCTCTTCCTAAAAGCTTACCATCCTTCGTACAAACAAGCATTTTAGCAAGATCTTTGTAGATATCAAAATAACATTGACACTGGTCGTATCTCATACAGCTATTTCCTAATGTTCCTGAAATTTGATAATAGTTATCAGAACTATACCAATAACAAATATCTTCTCCGGAAACAATTGCGAAATCGCCAAAATTCATAATTTCTGCTTTTAACTGATTACTGAATAGTTCAATATCTCTTTCTTTATAATCTTTTGCTAAAAGCTTTTTAATAATTCTACCAGGTTTTCCTGTTTGTCTACCTTCACGACTCCATGTTCTTTGAGATTCATTACTATAAACCAAATCCTTACCCTTTGGAGTAAATGCTATCTCAAAAACGTCTTTACGAACTGATAATGCTCTAACTTCATCTGTGATGAGTAATGCAATTTTTCCAGTAAAAATTTCACTTAGAATCTCCGATTGATAATTATCTAAACCATATGATTGTCTACATACAGTATTATATGTATCAATTAATCGATTAGCATCTAGCAAATCTTTTGCAATCTGAGAATTATGTGAATTATAGATTGTAATAAGGCAGTCTTTCAAACTATCTGCCAATAGTGGTGTTAATTCTTTCATTAAATATTATATTAATTAATCAATGTGATCTGGAAGAGAGGAGTTTAATCCTCTTCTACATCAATAAATTGGTCAGTCTTATTGATACAATAAAACCCCAAGGTTTCCCTTGAGGTTTTAAATTTTAAATATTAGTCAGCAATACATCCACCAGGCATTCCGCTTTCTGGCGTTCTTGTATCTTCTACATTTTCATCTGGAACAAATTCAGCAGGAGTCTGAAGAGATCCGAGGAACATATTAGCAAGATATACAGTAAGTCCGCCATTATTAATATCATCTTCTGTTTCAAAAGGAGGATCTACTGTAACCTGATAGTTAAGATCTCCTGTTTCTGTATTAAGCTCAAAATTAGCGTTAATCTCTCTATTCTCTCCCTTAAATGTTACTGTTACTTTTTCCATAATGTTTAATTAATTCGTAAAAAAATTCTTTTCTTATTACCACTACTGTTCCATCTGAGCGAAATGTACTATCAGTCGCCCTTTGCACGTCCCAAATTAAAGCAAGTGGTTTATCTTTAATTGGACATGATTTCTCAATTTCCAAGAAGTTAGGATATTTAATTGTTTTCTTTAATTGCAAATTACAAGGCATTAATCCCGATTTATCAATTAAATCAACTTTAGCATTATCCATTGCTTTTGATTCGCTTCTACTTGTTAGTATATCGAATCCCAATTCTCGCAATTCTTTTGCAATTTTAACTTCAAATGCGTTACCTCTCCTACGATTGGCTTTAAGGTTTCTTTTCTTTTTCTCCTTTACTTCCGGATTTTTTGGCACTTTTGTTTTCTTTGCCACCGTTTAAATAATATTCTTTAGCTTCATTAATTAATTCAATTGTTTTTCTTTTACCATAGGCTTTATAGAAATCACTTATATCTTTCGCTTTATATTTTCTAGGTATACATGTACATATGACTTCTGGATGTTGTTTTTTAATTGATCGCAAGTTGGAAATTCCTGCGTTATCATTATCATATAAAACAATACAGTGTTTAAAATTAGGTCTAAGAGTATTATATTGTTTTTCTGTTAAAAATAAATTTTCAGAACATGGAGCAATTGCAGGAATACCCAATTCATATAATAACATTACATCTTTCATAGATTTTGTAACACATAATATATCTGCTCCTTCTTTTGGTAATACATGTGCACCTTGTAATTTATTTTTCTTTCAGTTTGAAACAAATCTAATCTTACCGCGGCGATCTGCAAAATAAATTCGCCAAAGTTCAACTCCGTCTTTTATTCCACCATAATATCCAAAAACAAGTTGTTTGTCTTTTTCAAGATGAAATAAATTTCCATTTAATCATATATTTTTACAGGAAAAGACCTTGAATTTCTTCAAAGTCTTTTCTGTAATTCCAAATTTTCCTCACCATTCAAGTTCATAATCTTGAAATGGTCTGATTTCTACTTGTATAATTGCTTGCTTTGTTTCTGGTAAAGTTTCTTCAGCGTGAATGATTTTACTTTTAACCAATTTTGGATTTTTAATAATTCCAAAATCATTTGCTGCAATTCTTAAAGCTGTAGCATAATCACAATTGAATTTATATCTCAGAACACTTATTCAGTCTCCACAAAAATCGGATCCAAAATCTTTGACAATGAGTCTACCTTTACTATTCCTATAATATCCACATGTTGGAGATTTATCAGATCTTAAGGTAGACTTAAAGAGACCTCTTTTAATAGGAACTCCAAAATATGTGGACATAAGTGTTTCTTGCCCAACCCTATCTTCAATTAATTCTTTAGATAGTTTTGGCGGAATTTCTATTGTAAGTGTTTCTGACACAATCTGCTAATTAGGCAAATGGAAGATCATCGAGGTCATCATCCATCTGTGACTTCATTCCGTCTAGAAGGTCAGTAGTAGCAGAATTTGCAGCCATGTTAGTTGGAGTAGCATTTCTTGCTGCATCAATTTTCTTCTTCTCATAATCAGTAAGAACAAGATTCTCTTTTGCAATAAAACGAGTAGCGATGCCAAGAACACCAGTCTTTGTAATACGAGCTGGGAATCCAGGAAGAGCAGCAAATCCATTCTTACCAGGAAGAAGTTTAATTTGAACAGAATTTCCTACATATGGTGCAGTAAGTGTCTTGATCTTATTAACAACCTGAGAGAATGTTCCTGAGATTGTAATAGAACCATCATCAATACCTGCTCCAATCTTTGGATCAAGTGCATCTACAATCTGGCGAACTGCAATAAGGAAGTGTTCGATCTGTGATGGATTCTCACCAAACTGTGATGTAGTTCTATCACTAGAAGTTGGCTCGAAGAAATTATGTTTAAATTCACCATATCCTTCTACATCGAGTGTAAGAGTCATTACGTCATACACGTTTCCGTCTTTACCGTTAATAGAATCTTTTGAAATTCCCTTGAATGTTGCATTGTGAATACCTGCTGAAAGTACTGAGCCTGCTTCCTTAGCTCCTGTTGTTGCATTAAGATTAAAATTCATACGTATAAATTATTAAATTATTAAATAAAAGGTAGATCATCAAAATCATCAGCAATTTCATTGCCAATCATATTTAAATCGTCTAAGTCTTTTTGTTCTTGTTCTATATTATCATTATTGATAATCGGAACTAGTTTAAACATACCTTCTTTAAAAGGTTCAAGTTTAAACAAATTTCCATATTCAAGTAAAACTGCCCTTTGATTTCCTCTAAATGAAACAGTATTACTTTTTGAAAGAGCATTTCCTCCTGTAGGATCTGTAAACACTCCGGATTTTCCAATTACTGGAAATGTTTCTTGATTATTTACTGTCCAATAATTTACTTGAATACGATCTCCAGAATTTGCTTCTAAGAGTACTATCGCTTCCTTACCAAGCTTTAATTTATTGTCTTGTACTTCTAGATAATTATCTGAAGTTGGAAGTGTTTTATCAATTGAAACTACTTTAAGATTTGTTACTTTTTTAGTAGTTTCATCAAAGTCAAAACTAATTGTAAACATTATTTCTGCAAACTTGGAAAAATTCTCTCCCAGTGATAAATAATTTCACCGTTCTCTTGCATTTCACCTAAAATTATATCTTTGTTGCGCAAATGACTAGGGCGCGCACCACATTCTACAAATTTATCATTTGTGTTAAAAGATAATACTGTATTTGAATCATCATCTCTATAAAGGAACCCAATTGCGTCAGATTTAGATGAAAGAATTCTTCCTGTTTTTCCTGCTAAATCGATTGATTTAACATTAATATCAGAATCTCCTACAGCAGAATCTTTTGTATGACATACAAGAATTACATTTGGTGCACATTTCGAAACCAGATCAATTACAGCTTCCATTGCTTCACGAACTTTGCTATATCCAGCTCCCATTGGCGCGTCAAGAATGTTTTTGCCAGTAAACTTACTTCCAGCAGGAGTATTAATATACATCTGAAGAGCCATTGGTTTAACCATTTCTTCAAGTGCAGTAATAGTATCAAGCACAATAAATTTGTATGGGAAGTTTGCCTCCTTAATTGCTTTACAAATCTCTTTAATATCACTTACCGATGTTGCTTTTACTTTTACAGCATCAATGTAATCATATCCTCCGTCTTCAAGATCAATACATAATGCACCTGGTAATTCGGCCAATGCACTTGATTTTCCCAATTTGGGTTTAGAAAAAATCAAAAGATTACGAGGATCTATTTTTTCTGCAGAAACTTTACTAGTTGGTAAATTAATTGCCATTAAAAATTAAATGTTATTGGTATTTTATTTGATTCCTCTTTTTGGGAATCAAAATCTTCTGAAATTAAATCTTCTTGTTTTTGTATTTTACATGGTATGTTTTTAGATTGATCAAAGTAAACACTTTGGTCAGGAATATCCTTGCCTGGCGGAAGATCTTTTCACCATCCAGTTGCTCCATAAAAAGCACAACCTATGACTTGATTGGCGATTCCATATCTATTTTTAGATATAATTAGACTTCTAAATGTGTCTTTAAATCCTTTTTCTCCAAGTATTGAATAGTCTCTGTATGTTGAGAGTTTTTCTCTAAATGGATAAAAAATTTGAATAACACAATCCGCGTCTTGTCCCATTGATGATGAATCTTTAAGATCATTCAAACCCGGCTCCATCAAATCCATTTTGCGACGATCAATAGATCCTGAATCCCTATTTTGTTGCATTAGAACAAATCAAGATATCATAAATCTACGTTTTAAAGAAACCATATATGAAGATACAAGATCCATCTCTTCTTTAAGTTTTCTTCCTTCAGAAGCATGTACTAAAGACATATGGTCTACAACTCCAATTAATCGTTGTTTTGGATTATTTGGAATATATTGTTTTTTGCCTTCAATCTCTTCGATAGTTCCGTGTTTTTCAACAAACGGCATAGTTTCTTTATATAAAGTACTAGCAGAAAGCCCTTTGTCAAGTATTACTATATGTTGTTCTATTGAATCTAATCAAGCTCTTGCTTTTTTTAAACACTGATATGCTTCATCTGATAGAGTTTTTTCAAATGACATAATATCATTTAATGTTAAATATATTCCGAATTCTTCTGCGCAATATAATCCCATAAGTTTAGCAAGTAACACGTCATTGCCAAGCTCAAGAGAAAAATACAAAAAATAAACAGGTTCGTCTTTTTTCATATTTTTTAACATATGATACATCATATATAATACTAATGCTGATTTCGTACCACTATAACTTTCGTTACCAATAATGTTTTCTATCGCTCTAAACTAACGGGCCATATTATGTACTCGTGCATCGTAGCGCAGATGCGTCTTTATTGTTTGTGGTCTGGACTATGTCTTCATCTCAGTGAGATGTCCCTGCATCTAGTCTCTAGGGCTGTAGCATTACCTACTATGCCTCCTCAAGTTGGCATGTCTGTTTCCAGATTTAGCTTTCGAGGATATTCAGGGATAATAATTTATAAATCGCTTTATAAAACGGCTATAAATACTTAATCGTGTATTTGTTTAAAAATCGACGGTTATTAATAATTGCTCCACGAACAGACACTAGATGTACACCGAAATGTGTTGCACAATCTTGTGCTTTATCGAAAATATAACGTTCTGTATCATTAAATACAAGAACTTTTTTAAATTTTTTATGTTTTCGTTTTTTGACAAATGGAGGAACATTGTCTTTTTTTTCATTTGTTCAAATAAAACCTCCTGCCATTCCAAATTTACCAGCCAGGTGTCGCTCGAGAGTAGTTGAATGCATACCAACTTCTTTACATGCATCTGTTCGAGATTTAAATGTTTTTATATAATTTCCATTTAAATCATACTGGTGTACTTCTTTTCATGAAAAATTCCTATTGCCGGAGTCTATTTGTTTTCTAATTGTTTTTTTCATTTTATTAATAGATGTTTGTGCTTGATATTGATTTGTAGTTGAAGGTGCAATATTATATTCTGGATGTAATGTGTCTAGATAATACTGCTCTCGTTCTAATAAAAATTCCATCGCACATGTTTCTAATATTGAAAATTCAAAACAATCTTCTCCATGTTTATTTCATGAATTTTGTAATTTGTCATTTTCGTGTTTACAATGTCTTAATAACGATCTATGTTTTCACAATCTTTTTCGTATATTATTCGAGCTTCCAATGTAACGTTTATTGTTATTTAAATTTAAAATACAATAAATACCCGAACATTCATAATTTTTAGAAATTATTGCCATATATTTATATTTAAAATTTTACAAATATATAACTATTATTTCTTTTGTGCAAATATTTAGATTAAATATTTTCAACCTGCACTGGACGCTGCTCCTACTAAATAGTATCTAGATGGTTGAATTCCTCCAATTACTTTATCTAATTTTGGAATTCCGGTTGAAGTTCCAATATTTTCACCTTTTCTACCACGTTCAATTAATTGCCAGAGACTTGCTACATTATTCATTAGATACTTTCATATACATTAAATGTACTTTCTTCAATTCCTTCCATTCCGTGTTCTTTAAGATATTTGAGATTATCTCATTGTCTTGAATTAACAAAATCTAAAATACCACCAGTGATTTTATGATTTTGTTTTGCTCATTCAAGTATCTCGAGAACTTGTTTGTGTTTTTCAATAGAATGACCTATTGTTGTTGAATAATGAAAGAAAAATTGATCTAATGATTGAAACTGTTTAGATATTCCACGTAATGGTAGTAGTTTTCCATTTGCTTGCATGTATGATGGATATGCATCAAAAAGCTCTTGTCCAAGTTGTCCTGAATTTTTAATTCAACTTTTAATAAAGTTTTTATTAAATTCAATATCATTTGGATTATATGTTGAAGGATTATAATTCTTATGAATTATTCCTTTTTCTTTCAAGGAATTAAATAAATCCCTCAATCTTGCTTGTCCTCCATTTGAAAACCACCTTGTGAAATATTCAGCATGATCTTCTTCATCTCTAGCTAAAAATGTAAGATAACACAGTAATAATTCTTCTGCTGTAAGATCAAACTGTGCCATCATGTTTAAAATTGTATTTAATTCCAAGTATTTTACATAGATAAAAATTCGATTTAAAGAGTTAAGAATATTTATTTTACTCGTCGGATTAAAATCTATAGTTCTTATTTTCTACATTTTCATGTTGTCTTGTTTCAATTATTTCTCCATTAAGAATTTTTTCTAATTGTTCTTCTGTAATCATTTGATAAGAAGTTGTAACAGAATTACGAAATCAATTAACTTCTTGAGTTCCTCTAATAAGTAATGTAAATAATTCTGCAGTTTTTCCGTCTTCAAATCTACAAATTCGACCGTTACGTTGTGTTTTACGTATTTTAGAAGAATCTGTACTTAAGATAATACCTACAGATAAACCTTTTACATCCACACCACAATCGGCTGCTTTACTTGAATGTAAAACGCCAGTTGTAGAATCGTTAAAACTTTCAATTGTTTCGTGATTTTGCTTTTTGGATTTTTTAGAATGAAGCACATATTCGTTTTTAAGTGATAGTTTTTCAGCATCTTTAATTGTTGCTGAAAAAGTAATACACTTATTGTTTTTACGTGCATCCAATATTTTACGAGCAATTTCAATTTTTTTGGGATGAGACATTACAAAATCTTTACGAGCTTTCATTGCTTTCATAAATCCCATCGCATTTGCCATTACTATTTTATCTGAAATACCCATTTTCTTTGCATATTTTCGACGCTCAATAACATTAGTTGCGCAAGACATTGCTGTACTAAAATCTCAATCAAAAAACGAAAAGAAACCATTAAATTTTTGATTCCAATCATTATAATCGGATAAATCAGCATCAATTAATACAGCATACTCTCTTACAGGAGATACTCATCCATTGTCAATTGCTTCATCCATAGTAATAGTATCACATATGGGAGCATATTGTTTAATAATCACTTCTTTACCATCTAATCGTTCCATTGTGCCAGTTAAACACATAATTAGTTTATATTTAACACAATCAAATATTTTACGAAACTGATTACTTGGTAAAAGATGACACTCATCACAAATTAAAAGATCAACTTCTCAATTAGTTTTTACAATTGAATTTATAATTTCAACTCGACAATTATCAAAAATTCGTCATTTTATTAGCTCCTCCAATCATTGTTCTTTAAGAACTTCTGTTGGAACACTTATTAGTACAAACACGTCTGGATTTGATTTAATTAACATTTCTATTGCTGTTAGTGCCACACGTGTTTTCCCAAATCCAGTAGCTGCTACAATGGAATTTTGTCCACCTGCAGCAAGCCACCGTTTAATACACATTTTTTGTCGTTCGGTTCTAGAAACCATTTACATATTTACAATTCATACAATCCATGTTTCTACAATAATCACAAGGAATTTCATCATATGATAATTCTTTAGGTGCTTCTTCTTCAGCTTTCTTACAAGCTTCATCGTATTTTTCCCAAGCATCTTCATCTGGTTTCCATTCAAAATCATATGTATCATCATCATACCCATAATAATCCCTATAAAGACCATATGGATCATCTTCCTTACTATACCAATATTTCTTTACATCGAGTGTGTAAACTTTATCTTCTGGTAAAGTAAGAATAATTTCTTCCATTAAGTCTAGACATCGTTGGATATCTTCAATAATGCCATATTCTTTAGATGAATGTGCTCCATAATATCCACAAGATAAGTTACATCCAGAAATTCCAAGTTCTTCACAAAATTCACCAACATCAGTTAATGTACCTGTAGCTTGTAAATAGCCATATTTATGCATTAATGGTGTTAAATCTTTAATAAATTCTGGAGAACTTACTTGAATACCATTAGTGTGTACAATAAAGTCTGAATTTCCTCTTCTGTCTGCTTGTAAGAAATATCTAACATTAGACAAAAAATCAATATTTGTTGTTGCTTCTCTTGCACCAATTGCTCCTATTTCTTCTTCTGTTGTAAATACAACTTTAAGATTAGGAAGCTCATCAAGCAACTGTAACGCACAACAAATACCTACTCCATCGTCAAGTCCAAGTCCACAAGGACTCTTATCTACTTTATGAAAACCAGTAATTGTTCCTGCTTTAACATTCACACCATATGGTCCTTTGTGTGTTATTATTCTATCCATATGTGCAATAACACATGGATAATAATCAGGATTGTTTGTGTTTTTAGTAATGAATAAGTTATTGTAATGATCCAATTCAAATTCAAGATTGTCGATATTATAACAATAATTAAGTATAAAACTAATCATTGGTTGTTCGTTTCTTGAAGCTGCAGGAATCAAACATAACTTCTTTAAAAGTTTAATATCTAGTTTCATTTAAAACAAACTTAATTGTTCTTCCTTAATTTCAATTTTATCAATGATTTTATTACATTCATTGATGTAAAAGTTATAGTCTATATCATATTCCTCAAATGGTAATTCATAATATTTGTTAAAAAGTGTAACATATTGCCCAATTAAAACTCCAGTTTTACCTTGAGTTTCATTATTGATCTTAAATAATGTTCCACCTTTTTTAGAAGCATAATATCTAGTGGTTTTAGATAATTTATCTTTATGAATTTGACCATCTTTCATGTAATAATAATATAAATCAAATTTTTTTGGACATCTTGTCATTAAACAAAAGTCAAAAATGTCCTTATGATTTTTAATTGTTTCTTCAACAGGAATTCCTTCAACAAAGTATTTTTCTAAAGCAATCGGAACAATTCGCATTGATGGATTCTTATGGAGTTCTTTATCAATTTCAAAATCACTCTTATGTTTAATAGATCCATCTTCATAAACAGCAATATATGTTGAAACATCAACAATAGCCATCATTTTATAATAGCTATATTCC
>JAEIGA010009145.1_pt1 | contig 14991 bp, 9 predicted proteins | sample 9270691 | NCBI WGS metagenome assembly JAEIGA01 (sample SAMN17057246, study PRJNA624740) | gut metagenome | biome: biome; isolation source: fecal sample | host: Bos grunniens | place: China: Xizang | collected 2019
AGACGGTAGTGGGTAGTAGAATCGGGAGTAAAATCGGGAGTAAGACCAGGCCCATCAGTACGATCGCACGCCACTCCTACAAAGAGGAGCAGCGTGACAATCACCAGTTGATAACATTTACGCATAGCACAGGGCTATTATTTGTTGTATGCAAAGGGGACCGAACCGCCAACGGGACACTCAATGATGTTGTTGACATAGTAGTTTGACGATGTACCCGAAGTTGCGGTCACCAGCACGGCAATCTTACAGTTAGCAACATTGGTAACATTGGCCGCCACCGCATCAAACTCGTGATAGAACTCTATCACCTCGCCAGCAGCGCATGCACCCTTCTGGCTCAACACCTGACCCTGAATGAATGAGGTGCAACTAGCATCGCGGAGGATATGATTGTGGTTGATTAGCACTTCAGCCATACCGTCAGAGAACTCGGGCCAGTTGCTTGACTGCATTGCCGGTACGCCATCCTCGATGAGCCATGCATTGATACGATAGTTACCCTCGGCACCCACCTTCACAGCAGCGCGTACGCCCACGATTGTACTGTCTACGCTCACCGCTGTAGAGGCTGAGATGCCCACACGAGCCTTATCCAACATTTCCATGCCTACCATCGAATTGATATTCTCGACATTCATATCGAGACCTCTGTTTTCCACAAGAACTTCAGGATTGAGGTTCAGCGCGCAGCTGGGGAAGCTCGAAATCCTCATAGTTCTGATAGCAGCGTCCGAAGCAGCATTGCTAAACTCGTCGCTGCTGTGGGTAGCGACAATCACAGCCTTGTCGGCATTAGCGCCACTCTCGCCGAACAACTCGAGTGCTCTAATCATAAAGGGGCAATAGCCACACCAGGTGCCTGTACCCTCGGCAACCAATACCTTGCGCTCGAAGCCGTCGAACTTCTCAGGCTGGCTATCTGCGGGCAATGCAACATAGAGAGCGGGGTTAGCAGCCTGAATGGTAATGGTCTTGGACACCTTACCCTTATAGCTGGCAAAGAAATCGTACGCGCCAGGCTTATCAGTGCTGAAGCGATTGCTCTTGACACGCTTCTTGTTCATATAGAGAAGAGCCGAGTCGGTAACATCCACACCATTGTATTTAATTGTGAGCACAGCCTCTTCCTCCCCGTCAGCAACAATAAGCGAAGTTGAAGTCAACAGTTCGATACCCGTAGGAGTCGGAGTAGGCTCTCCGCCATCAGGTTCACACGATGAGAGCGTCCATCCGCCAAACAGGAGAGTCAGCATGAAGAACGCTTTTGTAAGTTTGTTCATTGTTCCTTATTTTTATAATAACCGAAAGGGTGCAACACCCATAGAGGGCATTGCATCCTTTCGGTTCTGTCAGTTTGTATTTACATTACTTGTTGTACTTTTCCTTAATCTTCTCAACAACGGGAATATAGGTCATCTTTGAAGTCTTAACCTTTACTACCGATGAGGGAAGGTATGTACGCTTGATGCGGTTGTTCTGCGACTTAACCTCCTTGCCAGGAGCAGCCTTGGCAGCACGTGTAACCTCCTCAGTAACCTCTTCGTCCTCTACCACTGCACCACGAGTCAACTGGATGTCAGCAATAGTCTGGAAGCCGCTTCCGATATAGTTCACGCCATATTCCAAGTAGCCAATAGCGGGATAGTACATCTGACCATCGACTTCAACACCCTGGATAACGAGTGTGTTCTTGTCTTCAGAAACCTCAACGGGGAAATCACCTGTGTAGTAAGTAGAAGCATCGTCAGGATTGTTACCTGCCAATACATACTCATACCATTCCCATGCTGCAACAGGAGGCAATGACAAGATGTTCACATCTCCCTTAAGTCTCAAGGTACCATCCTCCTGAACCTGGAAGAACAACTTGGGACCGAAAGCGTAGAAGAGTTCCTCTGAGTCATATGCAGAATAGCTGTCTGAGCAGAAGAGATCCCAAGGGCTCTTATAGGGGTGAGCCTCCTCAAAACCAAGGCCGAGAATGTAGTTCTGTCCCTTGTACTTCTCTTCGTACTTTGTTACAGTCTTCTTGTAATCTTCAAACTGCTCTACAACACGATCCTTGGCAATCTTTGCAGCCTCCTCTTCAGAAGCACCATCTTCCATAGCAGCCCACAAGTAACTGTCGTATATCAACGAATATGCCTCGTGGTTCTCATCAAAGGTCTCGGGAGAGTTATCGAAGCTTTCGCCCAACGAAATAGTGCTATAAACAGTATCACGAGAAGTTACGTAATCCCAAATTTCTTCGTCATATACACTCTTCATGCGGATAACGCGAGCAGTCCATTCGCCCTTTAGTTCCTCAAAGAGAGATGACTCTACGGGAGCCAATGTAGGAAGTGCAGCTGAACGGCTTTCGCAAGTGTAGTAAGTAGCACCCTCTTCCTCATTGTAAGCAGCAACAATCAAGGTATTTTCAGCATCCTCCAATGACCACAAGCTGAGGTACAGACCCTCGTCGCTGTTAATATCCAAGATATCCTGTTCAGAGAGTTCTTCTCCGTAATAGGTAATCAAGTCAGCATCGGTGAAACCATAGCTCTTCTCCTTAACAACATCCTTGGTGTAGTTAGCAATGTGCTTGGCTGAAACAACATTCTTTGCCTCTGACTTCAAGTGGAACCATACCAAGTTAGGAGTAGGTTCACCATCAGGATTCCCACAAGCAGTGATAGTCAATTCGGCGGGAGGAAGAGTAGAACGAGTCATTGTCACATGTATTGTATCGTGGCTAATGATAGAAGCATCCTCTGCATACACACCCACTACGCTAATGATATAGGTAGAGTCAAGCTCCAAATAGAGTGTATTCTCGTCAAGCTCGATATCTTGAGTACCGTTCTTGATATCCCAACCATAATACTCTAGCAAAGTAGCAGCAATGGCATCCTCGCCTACGAGACCTACCAACTCGTTGTACATGTACTTATCGAAAGGAGCAACAACATACTGCACATCATCGTCAGCGGTGCAACGAATCTTGATACGGCGCTCGGTCTTGCCTGTAAGCTCCATCTTCACCTTGCTCTCGACTATCTCAAGTGCAGCGAGGAGGTTCTGACGAGCATAGAAACCTGTCGGGTAACGCTCGTCTGTTTTCCAAGGCTCTTCGGTGTAACCACCCATGCGAGGAGCAGTGGTAGCACCAGCTCGAGTATCAAGAGACATGGGGCCCCAAACTTCGCCATTCCAACCCTCTTCTTCCTCTTCTTCTGGATACGCTGAATAGTAAAGGAGGTCACCGAACTCGTCACACTCAGCAATCATTACTGTATAGGCCGAACCCGGATGGATGTAGTGACCACCGTCGCCCTCTTCAAACCAGTCCTCACCGCTATTGTATACGATAGTCTGAGAGCCAGTAAGCTTGATACCATCGCTCAAGAAGGTGACATCATCAGCCCATCTTGATGCGCGGAAGGAGTTGTACTGCTCTGTAGGAAGCAAAGCATACATGTAGGTTTTGCCCTCGGGGACATTGAAGTGGAATGTGAAACCGTCCTTTCTTGACTCAATCACATTGATGAGGCGGTCATAACTTGTTGTCTCGAATTTTGCAGACAAAGAAACCAACTCATCGCCTTCAGTATACACTACATATACGGTATACTCCTTGCCACCCTCAAGGCTGTAGATTGAGAACGCGCAGCTGTCGTTAACAACAGCAGCGATACGGCCCTCTTCCTGTGCCTCGGCAAACATTACGATGGGGTCCAACTCGTCCTCAGCAGCAACACCTTCGTGTACGTAGTATGCTACAGAGTCTGCAGAAACTCCAGTTACTGTGAATGTAGCAGAGGTCGGATTGGCCTGAGCTACTGACAACTCGGTCTTAACCTCGCCAGTACCCTCACCAGGTGTTTCTCCACCATTGATAGGGTCTTTTTCGTCACAACTTGCAAATACGCCAAGAGCAGCGCACAAGCCAGCCATGAATAAATTACGATAATTTCTTTTCATAATTTTGAAATGATAAATTACTAATAAAACTAAATATTGAATATTATTTCCTTCTGTCGTCAACTAATACCTAATCGGCCGCAAATTTACACTTTTTTACAATAAAACAAACAAAAACGAAGAAAAAAGTGAGAATTTTGCAAAATCCACTGAACAAAACATGCAATAAGCCTGGACGACGGCAACATTTTTTAAGTTTTCGCACTTTTCTTTGTTCATTTTGAATAAAAAGTCTACCTTTGTGGCTTATTGCCTAAAAACAAACACAATAAAAATCATTATAGAATATTTATGAAAGGTAAATTGATGATGTTATTAGCTTGTCTCTTCATGGGGGCAAGTTTGGTAACTGCTCAGACCACCAAAGTAACCGGAGTTGTCATCGGTGAGGAGGATGGTGAGCCTGTGATTGGTGCTACAGTCGCAGTGAAGGGAGTTCCCACATTGGGAACCATCACTGACCTTGATGGTAAGTTCATTCTTGAGAATCTGCCAAGCAATGCCAAGACCTTGGTGATTTCGTATGTAGGAATGAAGACCCAAGAGGTAGCTGTACGCCCTTATGTAAAGGTCGAGTTGATGTCCGATGCAGAAGTGTTGGAAGATGTAATCATTACGGGTTACGGATCGGCCAAGAAGTTAGGTTCGGTAGTAGGTTCTGCTATTGCCGTATCAGGTGAAAAATTGGAGAATATCCCCGTTGCCAATATCGGTGACGCGTTGCAGGGACAGGTTGCAGGCCTTCAGGTATACACCTCGAGTGGTGAGCCTAGTGCTGGAGTGAGCATCCGTCTGCGTGGTGTGAGCTCTATCAGCAGTAGCTCTGAGCCGCTCTTCATCCTTGATGGTTCGCCCATCTCTTCAGGTGCATTCACCGCATTGAACCCCAACGACATCGAGTCAATGACCGTATTGAAGGATGCTTCTTCGACAGCAATCTATGGTTCGCGCGCAGCAAATGGTGTTGTTATCCTGACCTCAAAGAAGGGTAAGAAGGGCCAAAAGGCTAAAATCAACGTTAGCGCACAGTATGGCATATCACAGATGACTGGCGACAACGCACAGATGATGAATGCAGAACAATGGCTCAACTTCCAGGAGATTCTCGACCCCAGCATGAAGGAGAATGCCGAGTTCCAAAAATCAAAGAAGTTTGTCATTGACAATGGCATCTCTACCGACTGGGCAGACATCTTCTTCGGAGGCACAGCGCCAACAAAGCAACTGGATGTGAATGTGGTTGGTGGCAACGATATCCTCAACTACTACCTCTCAATGGGCCACTACGATGCAGAGGGTATTATGGACGATTCAGACATGCGTCGCGAGACTTTCCGCTCAAACATTGAGGCTACCGTAAATAGCTGGATGAAGGTAGGCGCCAATGCCAACCTCTCGTACCAGAAGTTTCTCACTGCTGCGTTCAGCGAGTCTGGAAGCTCTCCTTATAACAAAGCGTTCGCTGCGCGTACAAATCGTCCCGACGACTCATATTATGAAATCCTTACCGATAAGAACGGCAAGTTCTTGGGCTATGGCGACCGCTTGGACTATTTCGTAAAGATGAATGATTACAACCCCTATTATTTGTCTGAAATTCAGCCCGCGTCGAACGACATGGTGCGTCTGAATGGTAACACATACATCAATATCAACCCCATTAAAGGATTGAATATCCGCGCGGCGCAGGGTGTTGAGGCATTCGATTACCGTTATTCGTATGTGGCTTTGCCTACTGGTCCTTTTGAAGGGATGGGTATGGCAGCCGAGCAGTATCAACGTTCACACTCATTCACCTTTACCAACACTGCAGAATATAAGTTCAATGTGGCAGGCAGGAACGACTTCAGTTTCTTAATCGGTCAAGAGGCTATCATGAGCAAGACCGACGCCTTCAGTGTGAACGTAGATGGTCTCACCGATCCCCGTTTGATTCTGATGAGCGCTGCTTCAACTCCGAATTTGCCGGCTCACTCAAAGTCAGAAAAGGTATTTAACTCATACTTCGCCACATTCGGCTATTGCTATGGTGACAAGTATTTCGTAGATGCCAGTTTCCGTCGCGACGGTTCTTCACTCTTCGCCGAGAACCATCGTTGGGGTAACTTCTGGTCAGCTGGTGCCATGTGGAATATCACTCAAGAGAATTTCATGAGAAACGTTTCTTGGATGAACAAATTGCAGCTCAAGGCCAGCTACGGTTCGGTGGGTAACTCTTCGGGACTTTCTCCCTATATGGCTTTGGGTCTTATCGGTACTGGTCCTCTATACAATGGTCAAAGTGGTACGGCAACCGCCAACCCTGCCAACCCCGATTTGACTTGGGAGGTGATGAAATCAACAAACATCGCATTGAGTTCTCGCGTATTCAATCTCGTAGACTTGGACTTGGAGTTCTATAATCGCAAGACCGAAGATATGTTGATGAGTATCCCCTACTCTTACACTACGGGCTTCAGCAGCGGCTGGGGTAATGTGGCAAGCATGCGCAACCGAGGTCTTGACGCGACAGCAAACGTGGACATTTTGCAAAATTACAATGGTGTCAATTGGAGCGTATCGGCCAATGTAAACTACAACCAGAATGAGATTACCTCGCTCTTCAATGGTATGGACGAGTATGTAATCGCCAATACTGGTTTGAAGTTGCAAGTGGGCAAGCCCTATGGTGAATACTTCTACACTCGTTGGGCAGGCGTTGACCCCCGTGACGGATACAATATGTGGTACGATAAGGACGGCAACCTTACCAAGCAATATTCTGAAGAGGATGCCGTATTCACTGGGAAACAGCGTTATGCTCCATTCACGGGCGGTTTCGGCACGCGCCTCTCATGGAAGGGTTTGAGCGTAGGTGCTGACTTTGCATTCGTGTATGGACAGTACATGCTCAACAATGAGCGTTGGTTTACCGAGAACCCGCAGTTTGCATCTCAAAACAACCAGACTCTTGCGATGCTTACCATGTGGCAGAAACCGGGCGACATCACCAATATCGCCACACCGGAGTCTTCGATGCATTTTGACACCCACTTGCTTGAAAATGCCTCTTTTATGCGTTTGAAGAATGTGACAGTAAGTTATACACTACCCCAATCATGGATGCGCAAGACGAACTTCATGGGTGGATGTCGTGTATACTTCGTGGGCCGCAACCTCTTGACCTTCACCAAGTACCAAGGTTATGACCCCGAGGTGGACAGCAACGTGCAGATTGGTAACTACCCGAACACCAAGCAGTATACTTTGGGCTTGGAGTTGACCTTCTAATTATTAACACATCGTGAAACTATATATGAAGAAACTACAAATATTATTAGCGTCGGTATTCGTTGCTTTCGGAATGACATCTTGCGATATGGAGAAATATCCATACGATAGTTTGGAGGAGTCGGCATACATGACCACTGTGGACGACTTTGCAAATGCCCGAATAGGTCTTTATTCCTACTATCGATCGCTTACTACAGGCGGCTTTATCATAACTCCTGAAATCCAATGCGATGCATTCCATGCAGTTGCAGGATTCTCAAATGCGTATGGTAACCAATACCGTTGGGATTTCCAGCCTTCGGATGGTAATGTAGAGGCTATCTGGGCAAGTTATTATGCTCATATCTCTCGTGCCAACTATTTTATCGACAGTTATCAGAAGGCGAAGAAAGGCGAGAAAGGTAAGTTCACCAATGAAGAATTAAAGACATTGGGTGCCTATGCAGCAGAAGCCTACTTCACTCGCGCTTACGGCTATCTACATCTCGCAAACTACTACTGCGAGGCCTATGATACACTGAAGGCAAACAAGCAAATGGGTGTTCCCTTACAGCTCACCTATGCTCCCTCGTCAGACGCATCGACCTATCCTGACCGTGCCAGCTTGAAGGCTACGTTCGATACAATCATGAGCGACATCAACCAGGCTGAGAAGTTGGTTAACCCCAAACTTATCGTTGCCAAAAATCAAGACGACTTGAACTACATCACCAAGGACGTGGTGGTGGCTTTGAAGGCCCGTGTTGCCTTGCAGATGCAAGATTATAAGACCGCAGCCTCAGCCTCGAGTTCATTGATTGCCAGCGGCAACTATCCGCTAATCGGTAACGTTGAAGAGTTCCGCGACATGTGGGTTTTTGATGAAGGCAGCGAGGTTATGTGGCAGATTTACATGAGCCCCGACGAGTTGGGTTCGGCTACGGGTACTATATTCTGGGGGTCCTACAAAGAGGATTCAGCAACCATGCGCATGGACTATATCCCCTCACAGATGTTGATAGACTTGTATAGCGAAAACGACATACGATTCCCCGTATTCTTCGCACCATTCGAGTTGAAGGTTTCTTCTGGTGCAAGCGGATCTATCTATGTATTCAACAAGTACCCTGGTAACCCCAACCTTTACGCTTCGCTCAATACGGACAATCACTTCACCAATATGTCGAAACCTTTCCGTATTGCCGAGCAATACTTGATTGCCGCAGAGGCATATCTTAAGATGGACAACCTAACAAAGGCTAGCACCTATTTAAATCGTTTGATGAGCACGCGTATCAAAGGATTCCAAAGCGTTAGTTATACAGACCCTATTGTCATGTTGAATGCCATCAAGGAGGAGCGTCAGAGAGAGTTGATTGGCGAGGGCTTCCGATTAACCGATTTGAAGCGTTGGAAAGAGGGCGTAGCACGTAATAATGCCGTACAAGACAAGAGTTTGGTGCTCTATCCTGGAATGGAAACTACGACCTCGCTGAAGAAATCAGCTGATGACTTCCGTATGGTATGGCCTATTCCCAAGACTGAAATCGATGTCAACCCCCAGATTAAGGGACAGCAGAATCCAGGTTACTAATAAAAATAAAACTTATTCGTGATGAAATTGAATAAACTATATGCATTCGTACTAGCAGCAGCCATGGTAGGATGTACCGAAGAGGACACACCCTCTTGGAACAGCCAGGAGGCTACTGTAAGCATGGGACAAGCGGAGCTTGTTTGTAAAGAGAATAAAGGAATCATCAATGTTCCCGTAACAGTAGAAGGCAAAAGAAATGGTATCATAGAAGTAGAGGTTGAAGTGGCCGAATATGGTGATAATCCAGCCTTTGATGATGTGCACTACATCCTTACTTCTAACAAGGTCATCATCCCTGCCGATGCCACCGAAGGTCAATTTGAATTCAGAGCCATTGACGACAACGAAATCAACGAATCGCGTACCTTTACGATTACCATCAAGAGCGCCAAACACGCAGAGGTAAATACCGAAGCCAATAGCACAATGGTGATTTTGAAGGACAACGATTCGCAACTCTACGAGAGACTGCAAGGCAGTTGGAAGATGGTTTCGAAGAGTAAAGATCTTGGGAGCCAAAACTGGAAAGTGAATATTATCGGTGCCGAAGAGGGTGCTGAGGGCTACAACGAAGTGCTTCAGGCGACCTTCACCGTAAGCGACTACCCCGTTTCTATGACTCTCAACTTCAGCTATGACCAAGCCACAAAGAAGGGTCACGTGTATATCCCGTTCGGTTCTATCCTTGCCGCCAATGCCGACTTTGGTTTTGACAAGCCCATGGATGTAGTAGCTGTAACCTTTGACAGTAAGGACAACTTTGTTGTGGAAGGCGGTATTTACGGCTATTGGAACGAAGACTGCACAGAAATCATATTTGACAAAGACCAGACCTTGTATGGTTGGTTGTTCTATGGTGGTGACCCGACCTTGGAGTATTATCTCTTTGATTGTTCAAATATCAAGCTGACCAAGTGATCCATTTCAATAAGTAAGCAAAGGAGGTGTCAGGAGGCTTTATAGCCTGCTGGCACTCCTTGCTTTTAACATATAACCAAAGCAATGAGAAGAATCATTCTTTCTTTTTTAACAGCACTCGTATTTTCTTTTGCCTCCCATGCTAGAGAGGTGAACGAGCAATATGCAAGAGAGTATGTGCTCAATTATCTCTCGTCACGCACATCCGGAGCTTACTCCATAAGAAGTATAGAACGAGCTAATTCCAGCATGTATTATATCAACCTTGCGCCTCAGGGTTGGGTTATACTTTCGGCGGATGACGCTGTAGAGCCTATTCTCGGATACTCATTCGACGGAACTTTAGATGCTGAGAGCATGCCTGAGAATATGCGCTACGTCGTTTCAAAGAGCGAAGAGGCCATAAAAAAGAAGATTCTCGTAGAAAAGACACAACACCCCTATTGGATGTACCCAGCAGCCTCGCTTACTCGTGCAGGGAATAATAAGATTGGGCCGCTCATCCAAGTCAATTGGAACCAAAGCAAGCCCTATAACAACTATTGCCCACGTCAAGAGGCCTTGGTCGGTTGTGTGGCTGTTGCTATGGCCCAAGCGATGAGTGTACACCGCTACCCCTCACGTCCACAAGGGCAGGTGAGTTATAGCCATCCGTTGTATGGCGCTCTAAGCATCAACTTTGACAATGAGCAAGCCTACAACTGGGACAATATCATAAACCCTGAGGCTGATGACTATGACGAACTGGCTCGTTTTCTCTACCATGCAGGCATGAGTGTCCGTATGGTGTATGGGGCAGAGCTCTCGGGCATCCCTAGCAATGAGGTGAGCCGCATATCGCAAGCGTTGATGAATCACTTCTCTTATCCCGAAGGAGTTACCTACCATTGGTTCGACGGGTACGATGGAGATTGGAAACAGATGTTGCTGAACGAGCTGAGTGCCGGAAGAGCCATCGTCTACAACGCTGTCGATTCAAAAGCGCAAGCAGGACATAGCTTCAACATCGACGGTTATGACGGAAATGGCTTGTACAGCGTCAACTGGGGCTGGGGTGGCCATGGCAATGGATACTTCTCGCTCACCTATCTGCGCGACGCTTCCATGAACATGAATTATAACGATAAGCATGTGGCTGTCATTGGCATTGGCTCTCCCGAGCAGGTGCTTCGCAGCATCTCATTGAGCAGCAATCGCATCGAAGAGGGGCTTACGGCTGGAGCTGTCGTAGGAAGCATCCTCGTCAACGGAGAGAAGCCACAGGGAACCTACCAACTGAGTGTACAAGGCACATATAATTCCACTTCGGGAACCTATGCCTCTGTGCCTTTCACCATTGAGGAGGGATTGCTCAAGACAACCGAATGCCTTGAGATGAGGACCGAGCCGTGGAACATTGAGATATTGGTTATTGACACAGAGAGTGGTGCAGAATTAGCGCAAGGATTTAAAATCCACGTGACGACCTGGCAAAGTTTGGAGGAAACCACTTCGCTCTCCTATGACCGCAGAGAGAGAACCTTCACCTTGAAGACAAAACATAACGTGAGTTATTCGTTAACCGACAAGGAGGGAGTTGTAGTTAGCAGTGGAGTTCTGAGTCCCGTTCCCGAACTGGTATTCGACATGGACAATCTTACGGCTAGCGAATATGTTCTCAAACTGCAATGCGAGGAAGAGGTTAAGGCAATCAAAATCATCAACGACAAATAATATGAGTTCGCTATGAAATTAGACAAGATATTCTATCTATCAGGGATTATCCTCTCGTTCTCTCTATTCTCTTGTGACGAAGACGAAGTTGTAGAGTCCAAAGAGGAAGAGAAACCCATCAGCATAAGCACTACCATATTCACCCAGGCACGTCCGACTTTGGATATTGTCGAGGGCGACGCCATGAACCTCTACGCCAAGACCTATGGAGGCGCTGCAGCACCGAACAAAGTCGACAATGTGAAGGCTATGTTTCAGAGCGGAAGCTGGAAGATTGAGCCTGAAGTAACGATTGCTGAGAACGAGAAATTGTTCATCTATGCCTATGCTCCCTATACCAAAGGACTGAATACCACAGATGCTATACCCATAGATGTCCGCACCCAACAGGACATCCTATACTCTGGTTCATTCGTACCTGTAAGTTATCGAACAAACCATGCAAAACTAACCATGAAGCATGCTCTCGCCTTGGTTTCTTTCAACATCACTTCACAGGGATACTCGGGCAATGGAGCACTGCAAAGCCTCTCTATCTCTGGCGACACGGTATATACCACTGGAGTGATGAGCATTGATAAAGGCAAGATTATCGGCAAGGGACAAGAGCCCTTTGAAGTAGCTGTATCGAAGACGATTTCAGCCAATGGATGGGAGAATGACCTGCCGAGAATGTGGCAGATACCTTTCTCTACCAAAGGACCGGCAGCCTATCTGACAACTACGATTGATGGGAAAACTTATAAGGCCATATTCCCCGAAGTGGAGATGAAGGGCGGTTATCAATACATCTTCCGTATGGTGCTCACTGATTACGGATTGGAGTTTATTCCCAACCAGACCCAAACCATCTCATTGAGTGTCGAGTCTGACCAGCCCGAAGCATTGGAGGGATATGGAGTGCTGAACATTACCCATTCGGCATCCTCGTTCCTTGTCCCCGAGCTGTTGGGCGACAACATTTTTGGGACCATACAATGGGGCGACGAGCAGGTCTCTACCTATCGCGTCGGTGAAGAGCACTCATATTCTCAAGAAGGCGAGAAGCGCCTCTCTGTCGAGACCTGGAACTCTAACGGATTCAAACTAAAAAACCTCATAGGAGTAGAGACCATAGACATTTCGCAGTATTGATACGTCCTATGTTTGATGCATATAACGTAAGAGGGTGGCCGTGGCCACCCTCTTGCTTTACGAGCACTACCTTCGTCAGTTGGCGCCCGAAACGATTATTGCCCCGAGGCCAGAGAGGAAGAAGACAAACATGAGCGTCAGTAGCCAGTTCACCGAGCGTGGCGCACTCTTAAACTCCTTCCATACGAAGATGCCCCATAGCGCGGCAACCATCGGGGCACCCTGTCCCAAAGCATAGGAGATGGCAGCGCCCGCCTTACCTGCTGCGATATAGCTGAGTGCCGTTCCTATGCCCCAGATGACACCACCAAGGACACCCACCAGGTGGGTATCGAAACCACCCTTGAAGTACTCGCCATAGGTCACGGGGCGACCTACGAAGGGGCGACGCATCACGATGGTATTGAACACAAAGTTACTGAAAAAGATACCCACAGCAAAGATGAAGAAGGCCGAGTAGGGCGTAGCCATGCCAGGTGTGGGCGACTCAAAGTTATTGAGGTCCATGGCAGCCGCCACGAAACGGTAGAAGAACGACATCAACACACCCGCGATAATGGCAATCCATACACCTTGTTTATTGCTTCCCTCCCCACTGCGCTGCACCTTACCAGAGGCTACGGCATTGAGGATGATGGCCACCACAATCAAGGCCACACCGAGGAAGAGTATCATGGGGTCGCCCTTAGGCGCACCAATATAGTTGATGATGACACCCAGCACCAAGGCGATGCCCACACCCAAGGGGAAGGCTACCGTCATACCCGAAATGGAGACGGCTGCCGAGAGCAAGATATTACCCAGGTTAAAGACAGCACCACCAATGAGCGCACTTGCATAGTTGCCTAGGGTAACCTGCTTGAGGTCGGTAATGAAACTACGGCCCGCTTCGCCCGTACTACCTAGGGTTAGCCCCAAGAAGATGGAGAAGAGCAGGATACCGATGACATAGTCCCAATAGAAGAGTTCGTAGCGCCAGGTCTTACCGGCCAGTTTCTGTGTGTTGGCCCACGAGCCCCAGCAGAGCATGGTGACGAAGCAGAGCACCACGGCCAACAGATAGTTGTTAACGATGAACATAAGGGTGATAGGTTAAAGGTTAAAGGTTAAGGGTTAAAGGTTTAACGTAGGGGCAGACCGATGCGTCTGCCCAGGTGTGTAGGGGCTGGCCTTGTGCCTGTCCAACGATTGTAGGGGGCAAGATCAGTTTCCCCTAATCTTTCAACTTTCCACTTCTCGTCGATAAGGCAATGACGACTGCGCCCCCATGCGCGTGACGGTGACAGCTGCAGCGCGATTGGCAAAGGTGACGGCCTCGATGATGCCCCGCCCCTCAGCAAGGGCTACGCACACCGCCCCACAGAAGGTGTCGCCCGCTGCCGTGGCATCTACAGCCTTCACCTTGAGTGCTGGCACCTGATGGTAAGTGTCCCGTTCCTTGATGAAGGCTCCCTTTGAGCCGAGCGTGATGACCACATTCTCCACCCCACGATGGCAGATGATATCGGCCGCTCGCGCCACGCTATCCATATCGGTAATCCGAGTGCCCGAGATATACTCGGCCTCCGTCTCGTTGGCGATGAGCATATAGAGGTTTGCCAGCAACGACTCGGGCAGCGAGTGCGCCGGAGCAGGGTTGAGAATCACCTTACCTCCCGCCCTCTTAGCCATCTGTGCAGCATGCTCGATGGTTTCCATGGGCGTTTCCAGCTGCATCAGCAAGATGTCGCAATCCTCTATGATTCCCTTCGCCTGGTCAATATCTTCGGGCAGCAAGTGTGCATTGGCGCCCGAAGCCACGGCGATGGAGTTCTCGCCATGCGCATCGACGAGGATGAGTGCCACCCCCGAGGGGTGCTCCTTGTCCACCACCACATGCTTCGTGCCGATGCCCTCGGCCTTGTATTGGTCTATGGAACGGATGCCAAAGGGGTCATTGCCCACCTTGGCCACGAAGTTGACCTTACCGCCTAGGCGGGCTGCTGCCACGGCTTGGTTGGCGCCCTTGCCACCCGCATTCATAAAAAACTTACCACCGAGCAGCGTCTCTCCCGGCAGGGGCAGGCGATCCATATTGATCACCATATCAGTGTTGCAACTGCCCACGACTACAATCTTCCTACTCATAATGTATATATAGTTAAGGTTTATACTACGCCCACACTACACGGGCCATGAGTGCAACAAACAGGGAGGACGAAATGTTCGCATGCAAACGACCTACTGCCAAATGTCAACATGCGATGGGAAAATAGGCGTAAAGCACCCAATGCAATTACATTTTTTCCACCTGGCATGTTTTTCCGATCAACGCAAGGTTTCGCTTATTACCCCAGCGAACCTCATGGCATATAATTTCTACATGCAATTTCTATTGTTTGCTCGCGACCATACACGCAGATGCTCGCGAC
>JAEIGA010009146.1_pt1 | contig 14989 bp, 10 predicted proteins | sample 9270691 | NCBI WGS metagenome assembly JAEIGA01 (sample SAMN17057246, study PRJNA624740) | gut metagenome | biome: biome; isolation source: fecal sample | host: Bos grunniens | place: China: Xizang | collected 2019
GGGAAGTAATGGGCAGCAGGGTGAAGACCATGACGAAAACGAGCAGTGCAGACAGAATTCTTTTGATGTTGCCTGTCAGTTTCATAAAAATCTCCTTTGTAATTTTTTGGATGCTACAATTCATTGGGGACCGGATCAGAACAGCCGGATGCGGCTGCCGTTTCACCTCCAATTTGACATTTTTGCAATCAACACAGCTTGCTTTTATGGCCAAAAATGTTAGCGGCGCTAACTTTATGACCATAAATATAAGTTAGCAGTGCTAACTTGCGAGGTGAAGAAGTTGGTTAGCGATGCTAACCATAAATGGATTATATCACCGTGGAGGAAAAAGTCAATCTGAAAGGCTGGAGAAAAAGTGCTGAAAATACAATGTGGTTTTTGTGTTTTTTTCATAATCCACCGGCGACGGCTTTTTCGCACACAGTTGTGGAAAAATATATTAAATTAAGGTAAAAACCCCTCTTTGGGTTATTGACAATTTCAGCGCATAGGGGTACAATGTAGTGTACAATGCTATAGTTAGGCGGAGTGCGCCCTTATGACGGGAAACTTTGACTGATTATGTAATAACTTGAAGAAATTCAAGGAGGTAAAAACAATGAAGGAAATGAAGAGAATCCTTGCACTTGTTCTGTGCTTTGTGATGCTGGCAGGCTACCTGCCTGTAAACGCATTTGCGACAGATGCAGAGTCCTCTCTGGTGGAATCCGTACAGGATCACACTGATGAGAATGTTCTCGGCAACGAGGAGCAGACTCCTGCTGACGAGGGCAAGACAGAGGAAGAGTCCTCTGACGAGATTGAGACAGAGGAAGAATCCTTCGATGAGATCGAGACAGAAAAACAAGAAATAATCGAGGATCAGCCTGCTGTGGACACCACCACTGTGCAGGATGCGGTTGTTGCGCCTGCTGAGAGTGATCCCAACGCAGGCATTGCCCTGACCTCCGGCGACGAGCTGATCGAGGAGCAGGCAACCTATGCCACCGTGGATATCCCCAGCGGTTATACTGCTGCGGCTGTTTTCGCCAGTGACATTCATGGTTCCACTTCGGATACCAGTTCTGTTATGGACGGCGTGGCTTCTTCCGGCGTGAGCTATAATGCTGCAGTTTTGGTTGGTGATACCTTTAGCGATTCTGACAGCAACTCTTCCACCATCACTTCTGCGGTGCAGACTGAGCTGGGCACGAATGTGAACTGCTACTATTCCTGGGGCGACCATGACTACAAGAGCGACATCGAAGACTATACCGGTCTGCTGAATGATGGTTCTGAGGGCTATTATGTTTATGCCATCAGCATGTCTGCCATGACTGATATGAGCGATAGCAAGACAGGCCGCGGTTCTACCTATTCTGAAGATCTGCTGACCGCATTCAGTAATGCTGTGGAGGGTATGGACAAGACCAAGCCTCTGTTCATCGCCACCCATATGCCTCTGCACGCACGCCGTGGAGACAACACTTATGCCAATAATTGGTATGGGGTCATTTCTGCTGCTGCTGAGAAAATGGACGTTGTTGTCTTCTGGGCACACAACCACACCAGTGAAAACGAGGTTGACCGGGCGGCATACTATGTTGCCAAGGGCGGTACTGAGAAGATCACCATCGAGGGTGGTTCTGCTGTTATTCCCAACTTCACCTACATGAACGCGGGCTACATCAACGCTGCAAATCAGAACCCTTCCCGTAAGGGCGTTGCTACGGCAGTTATGGTCTATGCTGACAGCATCCTCTTCCAGGACTACAACTCCGGCGGTGCATATACCGATAGCAGCTACTCTCATAATGTGTCCGTTGCCCGTAAGGTTGCTTCCGGTAGCACCACTCCCACTGTCAACACTGTTAACTGCATGGGCACCAATAGCAATGGTGAGGCAAATACCGATGCCATTACTGCTACCGGTACCGGACTGACCGCTGTTACTGCAGTGTGGCCTGATGATGCTGATCTGGCCGGCTTTGATACCAAAGAGACGGTCTACTATGATATCACTCTGGAAGGCTATACCACTGGCGATACGGTCACTCTGTCCTTTAATATCCTTGAGATGACCACCGATAATCTGCAGGTTTACTCCGTGGATGGAGAGAATAAGACTGAGATCACTGACGCTAAAATTGTGGCAAACGAAGATGGCAGCGTTACCGTCACCGTGTCCCAGACTGCCGCAACCGGTACTTACATCATCGGCAAGCAGGGCACCATCGCTGACGGAACTGTCATCGAGCTGACCGTTGATAAAGAGCCTACCATCACCAGCTATACTCTGCTGGATTCCATCGACGGTAAGATGTATCTGGACATTACCGGTCTGGAAGTCACCGCTACCTATGCCACCGGCGAGACTGCCACGGTCTACTGGGACCAGTTCGATGATGCCAATGACGGCTATGCTCTGTCTTTTGACATGAGCCAGATTGGTCCACAGGATGTTAAGATCACCTATGGCGGCCAGGAGACCTCCTTCTCCATCACCGTTTACGCGAATACAGCTACTGTTCTGAGCAACGAAGAGTTTGTCAGCGACGAACTGGAAACCCTGCTGGCGGAAGGCTACGTTGCCCGTGATATTAAACTGACTGACTACACCGAAGGCACTGTCCGCGTGGTTATGACTGCTTCTGATGGCGCTGATACTGTCTACCATGTTGACGAGGAAGGCAAGTGCACCGAGATCGATGATGCAATCTTCAAGAACGGTGTTGTAGCTTTCGATGCGCCCCACTTCTCCAACTACGTTGTTGGTACCAGCACCCTGAACGGTACTGAGTCCGGCGCTACCATTCCTGGTCAGACAGGAGAGTCTACCTATACTTATGAAGAAGTTACTGTCTACAAGCTGGTTTCTACTCCGAACTCTGGTAAGCAGTATCTGATCGTCAACTCCGCTCAGGGTACCGGATATGGCCTGGATGGTGATACCACCGGCTATGCCACCACTAAATTCACCGGTGGCAGCGACTATTATTCCACCTGGAACGGCACCCCCGATGACAGCACTGCCTTCTCCACCGGCTCTGATGTGTACCTGACCACCGAGAGCGCATACCTGTGGGCTGCTGGCAGCAATAGCTTTGCCATTGGCTATGATTCTGATGGTAGTGTAGGAACTCTTGTTACCAATTACACATATACGCTGAATCCTGCCAATGGAACCTCTGATACCTGGACTCTTTCCGGCAATAAGCTTTCTATCTCTCTTGTGACCACAGACAGCTGGTTCGGTTCTGATACGAACTCAACCTACTACCTCACCAACAGCGACAGCAGCTGGTCCATGGCAACCGGTTCCGGCTCCAATGTCTACTTCTACGAGCCTGTGACAGTATACAAGGTGACTGAGACCACTACTGGCACTCCGGATGTCACCTACAACATGTACATCACCTATCCTGACAGCACTGGTGCCTATGTGGATACCCAGCAGGCGATTAAGGCCATCGGTGTTGAAAAGGATGAAAAACTGCAGCTGGGCGCACAGTTTACTGCCAACGGTACCAACTGTGATGTTCCTGCTAACGGCACCTGGGCGATCAAGTCTTCCAATACCACTGTTGCCACGGTTGACAACACCGGTCTGGTGACCTTCACCGGTGCGGAAGGCGAGACCCTGATCCAGGCTACCTACACCTGGACTGTGGGTGACGCCAGCTACTCCGTTTCCAACTATGTAGCGATTGAGGTAGCCGCGGCAACCTACACCCTGGATCTGCATCAGGCTAACGTTACTTATACCCCAGTAACCGGCGAGTTCGATTCCACTGCCACCTACTTCATTCAGAAGGATGACGGTACCTATGAGAAGGTCACAATTACTGCATTTGAAGACGGTGTAACCTACTACACTCTGTCCTACACGCTGGGCGCGGAGATCACCGATACGATTTCCATTAAGGGTATCAACGCCGGTGACCGCTACGGTGTCTGGGCTGTGGTCAAGGAGTTTGACGGCACTTCCGAGGAAGGTACCGACATTGGCGCCGCGGGTGATGACATCGTCTGGACTTCTTCCGATACCAGCATTGCTACCGTCAATTCTACTACCGGCGTCATCACTTTCACCGGCAAGGATGGCACTGTGCAAATCACTGCCACTTATCAGAAGGGCAACAAGCCTGTCGATACCATCACCATTTCCGTAACTACTACCCAGTACACTGTCCCCGCTGACGGCACCACCGATTTCCCCGAGTACCCCAACGAAGGTGCTATCCGCTACGACAAGACTGCTACCGCCGTGGGTAACTTCTCCGAAACCGGTATCGCCCAGGTGGAACTGTCCATGACCGGCGTTCCCTATACCACCGGTTCCGAGCTGGACGTGGTGCTGATGCTTGACCAGTCCACCTCTATGGATGACGACCGTATCAGTGCTACTGTCGCAGCAACCAAGGCTTTCATTGAGTCCATCGTTATCAATGAGGATGGTACTTATAACAGCAACCGAATTTACGTCGGTTACTTCAATGGTACTTCCACTTATGATATCACCGACAGCAACAACATCGGCGGCGATTTGGCTACTGTTGACAATAAGACAGAACTGGATGCACTGTTTGATGATATCGATGATGAATTTGACGGTTCTCCGTCTACAAGCGGTACGGACTATGCAACTTCTCTGGCGAAGTGTTACAGTCGTCTGAACACAGCTAAGACTGATGGTACCGGAAATAACCGCCAGCAGTTCTGTGTGTTCATGTCTGACGGCGTTCCCACCCATTATCAGATCAGTGCTACCGAGTATTACGGCGGCAGCTCCAGCAGTTCTGGCGGCGGCTTTAATGTTAGTGAAATTACTGCCATGTTCACCGGCACTAACTACGATACCCGTGATACCGATTATATCTACGAGTACTACTCCACCCAGATGAAGAAGAACAATGTTACCATCTATACGGTTGGTCTGGGCCTGAATGCAAAGAATAATGCATGGAGCAGCGCGACCGCTACCCAGTGTCTGAATGCAGCATCTATCCTGCTGAACGACATCTCCGGTCCCGCAGGCGAGACCACTCAGCCTGATGCCAAGAGCACCAAAACACTGAGCAAGAAGGACAGCTACTTCTTCTCTGTTGAGGACTCCACTGCAGCCACCGATATGAAGAAGGTCTTCCAGAACATCGCAATGAAGATTCTGCAGGCTGCAACCGATGTCACCGTGGAAGACAAGATCACGGATGAATACACCATGATCTTCGACATCCCTGAGGGCACCAATGAAATCACCGGTGTTACCAATGACTTCTATATTGAGTTCCTGGAGTACACTCTGAACGCTACCACCCATGAGCGTGTCGACTCTGACAATGACGGTAATACCTACGAGGAAGCGAAATCTATTACCAAGCTGTACCTGAAGAATACCAACGGTGTCTACTCTGCAGCCAAGGATAGTAGCGGAACTGCCTATGATAAGCCTGTCTTTGAGAACAAGACCATCGGCGACAAGGGTACTCTGTACTACTGGACAACTGACTCCAATTATTCCCAAAAGGCTGCTGTGTCCTATACCACCGACAGCACCACCTACTACTTCATTCCCTACGGCATCAAGGCTACTGACGATGGTTATGACTCCACCAAGTGGTTCAACATGACCTCCGGCGCCTACGCCTATGGTACCATCGAAAACTATGGTACCGAGGATAGTACCAACATGTCCACTAATCTGGTGATTGCAACGCCCTACTTCGTCTACAATGCAGGCACCAAGATGATCTACTGGACTGTTGACAAGATTGGTACCACCGAGTATGCCCTGCGTTATTTCCTGTATCTGGACAAGTCCGCTACCGAAGTTGGTACTGATAACGAAACCGATCCCGGTTCCTACCCCACCAATGTCCATGCCTACATCACTTACACCAACTTCAAGGGCAACGGCTGCCGTCAGGAATTCCCCAAGCCTCAGCTGACCTGGTCCGGTGCACAGGTTTCCTATGTGTTCTATCTGGTCAACGCAGCCGGTCAGCCCATCAACAAGTCCGGTCAGGTAGTTGACTTCGCAAACGCAACCTTTGTTACCGATGTCTATACCGAGAAGACTGTGTGGAATAAGGGCGAGGATGGTAAGATTACCGCTGACAGCGAACTGGATATCAACTGGCTGGCTGCCAATCTGCTGCCCAGCGATTACAAGGTCTATGATGAGCAAGCCCTTTACCAGCTCCACGTCTACGGCAACCATGACGGTACTTCCTATTTCGACTATTTCACCATTGGCGGTAACGATGCTGCAACCATCTCCAGCTCTCTGAACAATCGTCTGGTGAATGTCAACACTACCGCTTCTACCGTTAGCCTCACCACTACCAAGGTCTACAATACCAAGGCTGGTACAAAGATTACCGGTTATGGTACCTATACCTCTAAGGCTACGGACAGCCTGACGAATGAGACGGTTCTGAGCAACTTCGACTTCTACAACACCACCGTCGCATTCGCCGTCGTCTGGCAGCCTGCTCTGGCTCCTGACACTGTGGTTGTGGACTACGGTCTGGATGTGCTGATCAATGTCACCTTCAACGACCTGATGCAGGACAACACCATTTCCGGCATCGGCCTGAGCAGAGAAGCTTATGGCACTATCGCCGAAAACACCGGTATTTCCACGAACACCGTGCTGGGCACTGCTGACCTGACCGTTGCGGATGGAAGCACCATCTCCATCGAGCCCAACAAAGTTCAGATCCGCTTCAGCCAGAATGACATGACCTTTGAGGAACCTGTCAAGTTCTACTACGAGTCTGCCGTTAAGTACTATGAGTCCTCCCAGCAGAAGGACGGCTATCTGCACTCTTCTGTTACCGTCATTCCTGCAACCACCATCTACTATGAGGACGAGTTCGTAGATCTGACGACTTATACCCTTATCGTGGATGAGGCTGGAAAGGCAGTTCTGGATGCTGATGGAAAGAAGCAGTACACAGCTACTCCTAGCTGGACTACTGTATACAATGACGGCATGACTGCTGGTGCAACGGCAACCCAGGCACAGGATCGTCCCGGCACCACTCTCATCACCGGTGTTGTCGATGCTAATAACAACTATGGCTACGATGGAGCCTACGCGGCAATGAGCCAGTACTCCATGGGCAGCGCTGCCAAGGTCAATGTCTACGATGGCAAGTATGCCAAGGCAAGCTTTGAGTTCTATGGTACCGGTTTCGATGTCATTTCTCTGACGGATACTACCACTGGTTACATCCTTGTGGATATCTATGAGCAGGATGCCTCCAACAACTGGGTGCTGAATAACACATACTACTCCAGCGTTGATACCTACTATGGTTATGCCTACGGTGATCAGGATGGAGATGGAACCAGTGAATGGTACACAGTCGATTCCAATTCTCCCAATGCACTCTACCAGGTTCCTGTTATTAAGATGACCGGCATGGATTATGATCATTACAAGGCTGAGATCACTGTCTCTTACATGAGCTTTATGGACCATACCGACGAGAACGGTTATGACTTCTACCTGGATGCCATCCGTATCTATGACCCCACCGGCAATAACAACACTACTGCCAACAATGCCTATAAGGCCGATGGTGAGGGCTGGCCCACTTACTTCGAGGTCAGAAACCAGATCATCGAAAAGAACACATTTGACAGTCTGAATGATGAAAATGTCAGCGGTATCGTCTTCATCGATAGCGATACCAGTGTTAATCAGGCAGAAATTGCAAACTACATCAGCTACGGTCCCAACAATGAGGTCTATCTGACAGCAAATCAGGCAATTGCCTTCGATCTGAATGCAACTGCCGCTGCAGGCAGTGTTGCAAAGGTGCAGCTGGCAGTCAAGACTGTTGGCGGAACCGGTAAGGTCGAGGTCTATGGTGTAGAGAACAGCACCAAGGTAGATTGCCTGGATGAAACCATCAGCACTGCAACCGACATGTACTACGATATTACTGCACTGAACAATAAGACTGTGGTCATCAAGAATACTGGCAGCGGTGATAGTAGTGCAATCATTTCCATCACCAACGTGAAGGTTACCTACACTGAGGCACAGCCCGCTGCTACAGAACCTGCTGTTGCAATGTTCTCCATCCGTCGTTCCACTGCTGATGCAGCTCTGGCAACGCTGAACGTTGAGGAGGATACCACACCTGAGCCTTCTGTGCCCGAGACCTCTGAGCCCGAGGCAAGCGAGCCTGAAACCAGTGTACCTGAAACCACCGTACCCGAGATCACAGAGCCCGAAGAGACCGAGCCCGAGACCGCTGTTCCCGAGGAAACCGAACCCGAGTATGACCGTGAACAGGTGGAAGAGGCCATCAAGGAAGCGGTTCAGACTGTGGTCAATACCGTTGTGAATGCGCTGAAGAATATCTTCGGCAGATGGTTCCGATAAAGGAGGGATATAGCATGAAAAAAGTATATGAAAAGCCCGCTATCGTGTTTGAGAATTTCTCCCTGAGCACGAATATTGCCGGTGACTGTGAGGCAAAAACCAATACACCTACCAGCGCGCAAGGATGTGGTTACCAGCCTGAAGGTGTTACCTACACAATCTTTCTGACGACTATGGGCGGATGCGACAGAAAGTTTGAAGATGGTGCAGCCAATCCTCCTTACAACGGAATTTGCTATCATGTTCCCAGCTCCCTGAATTCTGTGTTCAACTCCTAACCCCAAAACCCAACTCAAAAGGCCGCGCCATCCGTGGCGCGGCCTTTTTCAACAACCTACTGAGGTATAACCTATGAGCGGAAAATTTCAGAAAAATACCCACAAAAAGAAAAAGAAGAGCAAACTGCCGCTGCTCCCGGGGTTCGTCATTGTTCTTCTGGTGGCTGCCATCGCAGCTATGCTGATGCTGCTGCCCAGCAGCGAGGAGGAGCCCGCTGTCCATGAAACCCAGCCCAATGTCACCATTCAGGATGAAACGGTTCAGATTCAGGAAACTGCTCCGGTGAAAGTCAGCCTGGTCAACGATCTGGAAATTCTGGATGTGGGCAGCTACACCGGTGCCTATGTGGAAGACGGCAGCGATGAAGTTCTGACCGGCATACTCATGCTGAAGGTGGTCAACAACGGTGAGGATGCTGTGGAATACGCTAAACTAACCATGGAAATTGGTGACCAGACAGCAGAATTCAGTATTTCTACCCTGAAACCAGGCGCTACCATTGTACTGTTGGAGAAAAACAGAATGGCTTACGACAGAAACACCGATTATTCTGCGGCAACCGTAATCTGTGAGAATCTGGCGGTGTTCCAAGAGCCTCTGAACCTCCATGAGGATAAGCTCAGGGTGCAGATCCTGGATGGCGCCATCAATGTGAGCAATGTTTCCGGCGAAGATATTGCTGGCCGAATTGCAATCTATTATAAGAACACCGCAGCCGGTGTATATTATGGCGGTATCACCTACCGCGTAATTCTGGAGAATGGCCTGAAGGCAGGAGAAATCCGACAGCTGATGGCAGAGCACTTCTCCGATACCGGCAGTGAGATCATGTTTGTAACCATTGCCCAGTGACAATGACACGATATTACCGCTTCGGCGGGGTAGAGATAGCGATCACCATGCCCCGGAAGCTGGTTCATGAGAACGAATACAGACTGGAACCATTCCGGGTGGAAGCAGCAGAAGATCCTCATGTGTTCCGTTTTGCGTTGGTGCCCGACTTGCTTCCGCCGGAAGGGGAATTTCTGACGGAACAAGCAAATTTCTGCGTTCTGTCCCATGAGGGGGCAAGCATCCGGTATATCGGAGCCCCACGGGGTTCCTGGGAACGGGCATACCTCAGGATAGAACACCGCGGCAAGGAACACCTGATCCAGCTGCAGGAAAGTCGTGTGCCCGGGAAAGTAGGAAGTAAGGTCATTCTGGAGGCCATTGCTGCAGAACATCTGATTGCCCGGAATAATGGCTTTATCTTCCACTGTTCCTATATCGAAAACAACGGCAAAGCCATTCTGTTTACGGCACCATCCGGAACAGGAAAATCCACGCAGGCGGAATTGTGGCATCAGCATCGGGACGCAGAGATTATCAACGGAGACCGGGCAGCTGTCCGTTTGGAGGATGGCGTGCTGTTGGCAGAGGGAATTCCCTTTGCGGGAAGTTCCCAGTATTGCAAAAATCGCAGTCTTCCCATCGAAGCTATTGTGTATCTCAGCCAAGCTACCAAAACATCCGTACGGAAAATGCGCGGTTACGAAGCCTTCTCCAGAATCTGGGAGGGTGTCAGCGTCAATACCTGGGACAAAGAAGATGTGGAACTGGTTTCCGGGGTTGTACAGCAGGTGGCGGCAACGATTCCTGTCTTCCATATGCCCTGTACACCCGATGAGTCTGCAGTACTTGCCCTGGAAGAAGCCCTTAGAAAGCAGGTAAGCCTATGAAAAAGAGAAGTACAGAACCTTATATCTCCACCTATCTGCACAGCAAAGGCAGAAGACTGGGGCTGCCTGTTGCAGGTAATTTTGAACTGACGGCCCGGTGTAATTTCAACTGCCCCATGTGCTACGTCCATATGACACCGGAACAACTGAAAGTCTCTGGACGAGAGGAACTGACAGCACAGCAGTGGCTGGATATTGCCAGAGCAGCCAAGGAAAAGGGCATGCTCTTCGTGCTGCTCACCGGCGGAGAGCCTCTGGTGCGGAAGGACTTCTTTGAAATCTATGACGGTATGCGGGAAATGGGTCTGCTGATCTCCATCAATTCTAACGGTTCCATGCTGCAGGGAGAGATCCTGGAGCGGTTTCTGCAGACACCGCCTTTCCGGTTTAATATTTCTCTCTATGGCGGAAATAACGAGACCTATCGCAGTATGTGCGGAATCCCTGCCTACAATCAGGTGAAGGAGAATATCCGTAAGCTGCGCCAGGCAGGTGTGGAAGTGAGTCTGAACCTGTCCATTACTCCCTATAATAAAGATGATCTGGTGCAGATTCACGCCGATGCCGTGGAACTGGACGTGAATGTGCGGGCTTCCAGCTATATGTACCCTTCCGTTCGCGTCAACGGCGAACAGTATGGCTGCGGAAACCGGCTGTCCTGTGGAGAATCTGCAAAGTATTCCGTGGAATGGGATGCACTGCGGTTCCCTGAAGAGGAATTTGCAGCCCGGGCAGAAGCTCTGATGCGGCTGGAGAGCGTGGAGCAGGATGGCTGTCCCCTGGAAGAAGGTGAAGGTGTTCGCTGCCGGGCAGGCAGTACCAGCTTCTGGATGACATGGGACGGAAAAATGCTGCCCTGCGGTATGCTGACCACACCGGTGGTACATCCTCTGGAAATCGGCTTTGATGCAGCATGGGAACAGATCCGTGCAGCGACAGCAAGGATCAGGACTCCTGCAAAATGTGTTTCCTGCGGATATAAGGATATCTGCGGTGCCTGTGCAGCAGTGTACTACACGGAAACCGGCAGCTTTGACCAGGTTCCGGAATATGTCTGCCAACGGGCGAAGGAGATTGTGAAACAAACCCGGATGGTTTACGAGGAGAAAATGAAAAATGATTATTAAGAAAGAACTGATCAAGCGGGAAATTGCCGGGGATACCATTCTGGTGCCTGTGGGAAAAACCATTCTGGATTCCAACGGCCTGTTTGTACTGAATGAACTGGGAGCCTATATCTGGGAGATCTTGCCCGGCGCGGAAACCGAGGAGGAAATCTGCAAGGCAATTCTTGCAGAATATGAGGTTTCACCGGAAGAAGCAGCCAAAGATGTATCCGACTTTCTGGAAAGTCTGAGACAGCTGAATATTATCTGAAGATGTGAAAAGGCCGGCTCCTTTGGAGCCGGCCTTTTCGTATAAAAACTCAGAATACTTCAAATTCCCGGTTAAAGATGTACCGGATGTCGTTGAGGGTTTCTTCGGTGTAAGTAAATTCGCCGCTGTCGAACATGAACACGGAGCCGAAGAGGATGGCGCGGAACATCAGACACTTCCGGCGCCAGACTTCCGGAGAAAGACCATAATGAACACGAACCCGCTCCATGATGCCTTCTGTACGGCTGTTGATTTCGCCGGGCTTCCGGTGATAAAGGTTATCGAAGTCGGCATTCTTCATCATAAGGATCTGTCGGTAGTAGGGCTTTTCCATCAGGAACTGGATATAGCGGACGGCTGCTTCCACCATCAGAGTCTTGAGATCCTGGTCGCAGCTGCGCAGAGCGTCTTCCTGGGCAACCGCCCACTGGTCATTGACGTAGTCAATGATGGCGGAGATAAATTCCTTTTTATCCTTGAAGTGCTTGTAAGGAGCGGCGCTGGAAACATGGCAGGCCTGAGCCACACGCCGCACAGAAAAGTTGTTGGCACCGTATGTGTTGATTTCGTCAATTCCTGCAAGGATCAGTTCTTCCCGCAGATTCTTCTTTCGTTCTGCCATGCATTCTACCTCCAGTAACAGACAATGCTGCCGTATCGATTTATATACAATTATATAACAACTTATTTTTTATGTCAATGAATGAATGTTGTGAATGTTGACAATATTTAGGAGATTGATTTAGCGGCTTTTAACAATCGGTTTGTTAAAAAAGAGAAATAGACATGGAAAAAGTCAAATATTCTGTTGACGAAATCTGAGTTTTTGTATCGAAAAAAGAGAAAAAAGTTATCAATGATAACAAAAAGTTTTTCGTCGATTTTGGATATTTTCGGCAGAAAAAAACCGCACCCGGGTTTTCGGGTGCAGTCGGTTCAGTTCTTCAGCAGCTTCAGGGAAACGGTCAGCAGACAGGCCCAGAGGAACAGACTCATGGCCCAGTGACCGCTGCAGAGCATGGGGCTGGATACGATAATGAGCACATAGTGCAGGATCTGCCCCAGGGTTTCGGAAGCAAATGCTGTCAGAAAATTCAGAATCAGCAGAACCATGGTCAGTCCCAGAGAAAGTGCAGCCAGATTCCGGATCAGCTGAACAGCAGCTGTGTCCCGGTTTCTGCCGGCATCGTACAGCAGCAGCGCCGGCGGCAGGAAAAACAGCAGAGACAGAAGTGTCAGCAGAAGCTGCACAGTTTCCGTCCGTTCCGGGATAAAACCCAGTCCGGCGCACACAATAAACAGACCGGCCCAGAGGAGGGCTAGAAGCTTTTTATTCATGGGATACTCCTTACAGTAATCATTGGGGAATGGTTTTATTTTACTCCAAACCGGTGTCCGTGGCAAGTGGTATTGTGTCGCATAAAAAAAGCTGGACAGTGGAGGAGGTTTCTGGTATAATGTGTAAATAATCTACAAAAAGGGAGTGGAATTTCCGTGAAATGTCCTTACTGCGGAGACCAGGAGAGCAAAGTCGTGGATTCCCGCCATTCTGAAGACGGCCTGAGCATCCGCAGACGCCGGGAATGTATGGGCTGTCAGCGCCGCTTTACCACCTATGAGATCGTGGAAAGTCTGCCGATCATTGTGGTCAAGCGCAACGGAAGCCGCCAGAGTTTTGACCGGAATAAGATCCTGAATTCCATGATCCGTGCTTTTGACAAGCGCCGGGTGGACGTAACCGTCCTGGACCGGATCACCACCGAAATTGAACAGACCATCCAGAATACTCTGGAACGGGAGATCACCACCGACAAGCTGGGCGAAATGGTCATGGAACGGCTGAAGCCCATCGACGAAGTGGCTTACATCCGCTTTGCTTCCATTTACCACCGGTATCAGGATGCAGGCAGCTTTATGCGTGAGATCAGCAAATTCCTGGAGGAAAAATAATGAGCACAACACCTGACGCTCTGCTGGAAACCACAGCGGCAGCTCTGGAAACCACACTGGAAACGACTCTGGCAGCCACAGAGGCAGCTGTAACGGAAGTTACGTCTGCTGCAGAGGAACTGCTGGATATTGAATCCATCAAGGCACTGCTGGACGGCTTTGATCCGGCCAGTCTGCTGCCGGATCTGACCAGAGTATTTGCTTCTCTGGCACCGCTGTGCCGGTTTGCGGTGCTGGCAGGCCCTGTGGTGCTGCTGATTCTGGGACTGTTCTATCTGATTCTGTCCCCTAAGGAAGCCAACCATTATCTGGGCTACCGGTGCTATTTCGGCATGGGCAGTGAGTATGCCTGGCGGTTTACCCAGCGTCTGGCAGGATTCCTGTTCACCGGTACCGGCCTGGTGCTTACCATTGTTATGTTTGCCATTTCTTCCAGCTTCCCTTACATGCAGCTGCCGGAGATGGTCTGGAAAGCAGCCGCCTGTATGGTGGTGGAACTGGCAGCAGCGGTACTGCTGGTGCTGATTGTGAATCTTTCCGCAGCCTTCCGCTTTGACCGGAAGGGCAGACACCGCAGAAAAAGAAGATAAAAAAGAGCTGCTTGGCAGCTCTTTTTTTGCATGCAGGAATGTATACGTTTTTCTCAGAAATCAGGAATGAACAGAGAATCTGCGGCTTCTGCCTCCTGGGTGAAACCTTCCAGATCATTCAGATACATCCAGCTTAAGACCGCATCGTATTCTTCGTCGCTGACCCGCCGGTCCAGAGGCGCAGGCAGATTTCCCATGGGGGTGTACTGCCGCATCAGACTCACCAGCACTTCTCCCGGGGCGAAGTTTGCACCGATCCAGTCCAGAACTTTCAGGGAATTGTCCACATGTCCCGGCAGGATCAGATGCCGGATGATGACACCCTTCACCACTTTATCCCCTTCCCACTGTACGGGGCCGGTCTGACGGAACATTTCCCGGATGGCATTTTTTGCCCGGGGAAAGTAGTCCACCGCAGCGGAGAGGGATTTCGCCAACCGCGCTTCTGCGTACTTTAAATCCGGCAGATAAATGTCCACCTTGCCCTCCAGCTGCCGCAGGGTTTCCACTCGCTCATAACCGCCGCAGTTGCAAACCACCGGTACCGGCAGTTTGGGGCTGAGGGCAGGGAGAACGGTGGGGAGATAATGGGTAGGGGTCACCAGATCGATATTTTCCGCACCCTGGGCGATGAGGGCCTCAAAGGCTTCCCGAAGCTGGCGGGAATCCATGGGGGTGCCCACAGCACC
>JAEIGA010009147.1_pt1 | contig 14989 bp, 31 predicted proteins | sample 9270691 | NCBI WGS metagenome assembly JAEIGA01 (sample SAMN17057246, study PRJNA624740) | gut metagenome | biome: biome; isolation source: fecal sample | host: Bos grunniens | place: China: Xizang | collected 2019
ACGGAAGCGCAACGGCTACACGCAACAGGAACTTGCCGACTCGCTCGGCGTATCGGTGGCAACGATAGCCAACTGGGAAGATAGAACTTCCGCTCCGAATGCGGCTCTGATCATTCCGCTTGCGAATGCTCTGAAGGTCAGGGTTGAGGATGTTGTTCGGATGTTTGCTTGAGGGGTGATGATATGCCAACGATCAAAAGAACGCGAGAAGAACGGCTGACGGCTTTGATCCGAAGAAGCCTTGCCGGAGCGAGGAAGACTCAAGAGGTCAGCGATGTCCGACTCTGCGCCGAAATGGGATGCAGTAAGAACACGCTGAACGCGAAGATCCGCAATCCCGAAAAGATGAGCGTGGCGCAGCTGATCGCCGTTGCTCCGCTGATCGGTCTTGAAATCGAGATACGCCCTGTCGGGCAGAATGAGAGGTAACAGATGATACAGAGGTTAAGACGGATGCTCGGAAGCATCCTCGCGGCGATGGTATCGTTCCTGATCTTCGCATCGTGGTTCGTCCTTCCCGCAGAAACAGAGCCGAGCGTTTCGGTCATCAACGGCGTGAGTATCGAAACCGAAGGCGTTGGGCGGGTTGCAACATATCAAATCGCCACAGAGTGCGTTGAAACGAGTGTTGATGCCACTCCGACAGAAACCGCCGAAATTGAGCCTTATATTGCGCCACAGACGATTATCGAAACCGAAGCGGTTTCAGCAAGTTACAGGCAAGTTACAGGCAAGTTAGAAACCGAGGAACTCGTTGAGGTCTTCCCCGAAGCAGATCCGATCATCGAAACCGACATCGATGCCCTGATCGTTCAGGTTGCCGCCGAGTATGGTCTGCCGTGGCAGCTCGTTCGCGCCGTCTGTTGGGTTGAATCTCGGTTCGATCCTTACGCGAGATCCGATCATCCCGATTACGGACTTATGCAAGTATGGTCTGAAGTGTGGCGGTCATACGGATATGATCCCAACAGTTCAACCGTTTATGATCCGCTGACTAATCTCCGAGTCGGATGCGATGTCCTGAAGGACAAGATTGACGGATCAGGCGGCGAACTGAACTATGCGCTGACGAAGTACAGATTCGGGGACGGCGATGCATCTGCAAGGTGGGCGAACGGAGATCGGACGAGTTGGTATGCCGAAGAGGTTCTCGGCAAGTATTACGAATATCTGCGGGGTGAGTATTGATGGTGAAGATATTTTGCGATAGGTGCGGAAAAGAAATTACAAACGCCGACAATGGTTATTATTCGATACATTCGTATATTCACAGGCGTGTCGGAGATAGTTTTCATTGTGATGTCAATGAGGGCGATATTTGTGACGAATGTTACAACGAGTTCGAAGAGTTTATGGACATCAACGAGGAGGAAAGCGATGATGGCGATAAATGAAAAAGACCTGTTATTTAAGCGAGTGTTAAAAGCGTATCGAAATTGTAACAATCCGAAACTTAACCGTTTTAAGGTTTGCGTGGATAATGGCGGCGCTTATGTCGAAGGCAGGATCGACGGGGTTTATGTCGAAATGGATATTCAGGGCGAGGAACAACCGAAGCGTTTTCTTGGCACGGCTATTGCCGCCGCTAACTTCCTTGACTGCTACGGCGCGATCTATAGGTCTATACAGGAGGTTGAGTGATGGAAAAAATTGACCCTTGCCGGTTTTGCGGAAGCGGATCGGTTGGAATCCGTTGCAAAAATGACTCGGACAGGTTTTTGTGGAATGGCACGCGAATTTACCGCGCGAAGTATAGTGTACGTTGCTTTAAGTGCAAAGCGCGAGGACCAATTTCGAGCGGGTGGATATGGAATGTGGCTTTCGGGGAAAAGCCAAAATACACAGTTAATCCCAATGACCTACGCAATCAAGCAATCGAAGCGTGGAACAGGAGGATGAAAGATGAATGAATTAAAACCTTGCCCGTTTTGCGGAGGAGAAGCGAGAATTATTAGTCACCGATTTCACGAACTGTCGAACACATACGGAGTAACGTGCAAAATATGTGGTAGTGAGACAAGACAGTTCTATCGTGCGGAAGAAGACGCGGTAAATGCGTGGAACAGGAGGGCGAGTGATGCCGAATTGGATTGAAGGTTCATTGAAGTTGCGCGGGAATAGTGAGGATCTAAAACGCTTTTTCAAGGAGGGCGTTGATTGTCCCGCTGAGGCTGTATACATTTTTGGCGATCTTAAGCCGGAGATCAAACCGATTTCAGCCTACATCGAATGCGATTTTGATAAAGGCTATAACTTTGTAACAATAAAAAACGAGCCTCACATCAGAAACACGCGGAGAGCATTTATTCAAGATTGCTACGTTGAATGGGAAGAGAAATATTCGACGGTGCATATGCCGATCAAACAGGCGTGGGCGTTTATTGCTTGTGATGAAGACCGGCAAAGATGGGAAGAGATATCCGCTCAATATCGTTTGGATATCAGATTATACGGTTTTGAGCGCGGTATGGAGTTCTGCGAAGAAGTTGAAATTGTCGATGGCAAAGTTGTTAAGGACAGCGAGATCAAATATGCAGATTGGGCGTGGGAGTGTCCTATGCCGGGGTTGGGAGGATAATGATGCCGAGATACTTTGATGCGGAACTCGTTAAGAAAGAACTTAACAGGGGCAACGCGAACATCGGACTTTTCAACTATCTCATTGCGGTGATCGAATCGACTCCCGCCGCCGATGTTGAGGAGGTAAAGCACGGTGAGCGGGTTGAAGACTCAATGATTGGTGAAGGGGTATATCGTTGTACCAATTGCGACGATAAGTTCGTTACGCTCGAAGGCACTCCTTATGATAATCGCTTATTTTATTGCCCATTCTGCGGCGCGAAGATGGATGGGAAGGAGAATGAAGATGACTAATTACGAATGGCTTGTGGAATCGAAACAATTAAAACAATTTATTTTTGACATTTCGTTCCCCGATCTTTCAGACAGAAAAAATACGGATAGAATTTATGACAGATACGGATTAGAACTTTGTTGGGGAGAAAGTATTTCGGAGCGAATTGCAGAGTGGCTAAAATCACAAAGAAAAACAACAAAAAAATATGTTGCGCTTGATGATGTTATCAAAATTATCGCCAAGACGAGGACTTCCGCAGTTGCAATTACCAATCGCAAAGAGGATGAACCAATAATCTTGGAATTATCAAGTCAATACCAATGTCATCTTGAAGATATGCTCCGCGAACTTCGCGATCTTGAAGTGAAGGAGATTGACGAATGAAAATCGTTCTTGATGACGGCGCGTTCGTGCCGGAAAGAGCGCACGAAGACGATGCCGGACTTGATATCAGATCACCGATTTCCAAAACTCTTTTTGCACACGATTCGGTTGTGATTGATACTGGCGTACATATCGAAATTCCCGAAGGATATGTCGGATTTCTGAAAAGCAAAAGCGGATTGAATGTCAAACACGGCATCACAAGTGAGGGTGTGATTGATTCCGGCTACACAGGAAGCATCCGAGCGAAGTTGTACAACAATTCATCGGAAATGTACAGAATTGAGCGTGGAGATAAAATCACGCAGCTTGTCATCCTTCCAATTTTCACGCCGAGCATCGAAGTTGTCGAAAGCCTTGAGGAAACCGAGCGCGGGGATCAGGGATTCGGAAGCACAGGTAAATAAAAACCGAGGAAAGGAGAGATGTTGTGACCGAATACATCGACAAAGTTGCGCTAATCGCGCGTATTAAGCAACACGCCGAAATAACCACTTGCGATGATCCATACACCAATGATATTTACCAAATGGCGCACAGGCATATTATCGACCTGATCGAACTGATTCCTGTGGTTAGAATCAAAGGGCGAAAACCGAAGAAAGGAGAATAACGATGGGCGCGATTCTGTTTCTGATCATCGGGTTGTCGATTCAGATGAAGGCGTGGGTTACTTGGCTTTACTGGACTTGTTACGGACTCTATCTGATCTTTCATCTTGTTAGGCTCTGCGCGATTTACGACAAAGGAAAATAACAATTGAACAAATACCTGAAAGACTATATCTAAATAATCGAAAAAATGAAAGGACGAAAAGAAATGGATAAAAATCAAAGATTTCATATTACCATATTTGACCGAAAAAAAGATTCCGTAATTCTTGACAAAAATATTGGTGCTATTGTTGGAGTTGTTAAACAAGAAGACGGTTTAATTAGTCGATTCTCATACGCCGAGGTTGATAAAGAAGAGTTAATGAAACTCACATTTTCAATAGTGCGCGAAGCCGCTTTTCTTACGGATGAATTTGTGAAAGGAGAGCAGAAATGAACAAAAACGAAGTTGAAATCATCGACAATGACATCACGGATCTGACATCAAGACCGCAGAACGGTGGTTTGCTTGACACGAACACCGACAACATTCTTTATCTCGCCGAGAAAGCCGAGAAATAGGCTCACCATCAAAAGGCTCTAAAAAGGGACTTGCAAATTGCGAGAAAGGGGAAAGAAATGAAAACAAGATGGATGCCGCCGTGCAATAAGTGCGGCAAGAGGATAAAATTCGGAAACACGAACGGTCTGCCGAATGGAGTCGGCTTTGAACTTGAAGACGGAAGAATGGTCAATCTCTGTCAGGAGTGCATCACGAAACTCGGAGCGATGACCGAGCCGGAGCGGAAACAGTTCTTCGATGAACTTGAGATCTGAACGAAAGGACGAACGAAATGGACGAATTCAAACTTGAAGCGTATTGGAACGATATTCCCACATCAAAAGCCGATGCCGCCGATTATCCGACTCTGTGCGCTTGGTGGCAGACGGACGAGCGCAGAGTCCGGCAGATCCTTCACGATCTGTCGCGGATGGACAACGGCGATAACTATGTCCTGATCCGTTCAAGCGCGAATCGGGGGTTCTATAAGACGGACAACACCGATGAGATCGAAGCCTATAAAAAAGAATGCCTGAATCGCGGACGGAATGTCTTCGCGCCGATCAGGAAGATCAATCGGGTGCTTTCCGCGAATGACTCACAGTATTCGATGATGAATAACCTTCGCGTGATCCGAGAGGACAGGAATCTCCGTCAGGCTGCCGTCTGCGCTTATATGCGGGTATATGACGAAGCGTTCGATGAGCCGATGCTTTCAAAGATGGAAAGTGGGCGTTGCCTTCCAACGCCCTTCCAGTTGATGAAACTATCGGAACTCTATGAGTGCGTTCCTTCGGATCTTGTTATGTCGGATCTGTATTGGTGAGGGGGGGGATGACTTACGGCAGAACGGAGAATGTTCGCAAAGCAGATAGTTGACTCGGATGCGTTCCTCGATATGCCCTTATCGGCACAGGCGTTGTATTTCCACTTGGCAATGAGGGCAGATGATGACGGATTTATCAACAATCCGAAGAAGATCCAAAGGATGATTGGCGGCTCGGATGATGATCTCCGTCTTCTGATCCTGAAGCGGTTTATCCTCACTTTTGAATCCGGCGTGATCGTCATCAAGCATTGGAGAATCCACAACTACATCAGAAGTGACCGCCACAAGGAAACGCTTTATCGGGACGAAATGAGCGAACTTGTTGTTGACGATAGGAACGCTTATACCGAAAAAGACCGTCTTTGTCAACCAAGTGACATACCAAGTGACAACCAAGTGACATACCAAAGGGATGCACAGGTTAGGTTAGGTAAGGTTAGTATAGATAAGAATAATAATATATTGTCCGAAAAGAAGGCAAATCAAGCCGATGAGATCAAGGAAATCGTTGCTTATCTGAACAAAAAAGCGGGGACAAAATACCGAGCATCTTCGGAAAGCACGGCTCGTCATATCAGGGCAAGGCTTAACGAGGGATATTCGGTCGAGGACTTCAAGACGGTTATCGACAAGAAGTGCGCCGAGTGGTCGGGAACGGAGATGTCAAAATATCTCCGTCCCGAAACACTCTTCGGATCGAAGTTTGAATCTTATCTAAATCAGCGATCAGGAACAAGGCGCGGCGCAAACGGCGTTGCGCTTGACGAGAAGGCTGATGACGATCTTGAAGGGATTTTGTGAGGTGGAATATGGAATATGAAAAAGCACTTGAAATGTTCCGAGCGGGAATAGAAGCAACGGAATGTGAAGTGAAAAAGGATCTATACCAAACCGCGATATCTGCGCTTGAAAAGCAGATACCGAAAAAGCCGAAAGAAACCGAGACGGCATTTAACGCCCATTGGTTTCACGATTGCCCATCTTGCGGGAAAACACAAGAAGATGATGAAGGAGAATGGTTTTGGTCTTCGTTTTGTCCGTTTTGCGGTCAGCGGCTTGATTGGGGTGACAAAAGATGAAGATGTTTCAAGTGTTTTGCAATGACGGGAAAGCGATATTCGTTGCCGCAGAGGACTATACTTGGGATTGTGACGATCCGTCCATCCTTTATTTCACAGTTAGGCAAGAGGACGGCTTGTCAAGAACTGTGGCAACATTCAACTGGAACAACACTTTTGGAATCAGGGAGATGGAATGATGACTTGTAAAGATTGCAAAAACCGCCGCCATTGTAATTCTTTACTCAAGAGTTATTGGTATGGCGAGGACGGCGATTCGTGGGCGAACTGGTGTGATGAGTTTATGTCCCGACACAAACCAAGACGAGTCGAAAAAGACGGATATACGGCATACCAAAGCGGCACGGATTATCACATTTCCATCACGGAAAATATGAGCGAACAGATGGTGCTTCACGCCAGTTGCACAAAACGAGTGAGCAAAAGAACGCTGAAGAAGATGATCGACAAATACACCACAGAGGAATTCAAGAGGGCGTTCCTTGAACTTTACCATAATGGGGATTTGGAGTTGTGAAAATGGACATTACAAGCGTTATCAGCGGCATTGCCGCGAATGCGGAAAAGGCGAATCCGGCACAGGCAGACGATTATATGAAAGACGGTCTGCTCATCTGCGGAAAGTGCCATACACCGAAACAATGCCGAATCGAGTGGTTCGGTAAGGAGAGTATCGTTCCTTGCCTTTGCAAGTGCGGAGTCGAAAAGCGAGATGCCGAAGAAGAAGAACGGAAACGGCACGAACGGATGATGGACATCCGCAGAATGCGGGATCTCGGCTTCGCCGATGCTGAAATGCGGAACTGGACTTTTGAGAGGGATGACGGAACGAACGAGATCCTCTCCCAAGCTGCGCGGAAGTATGTCGAGAAATTCGATGAGATGAAAAAACGCGGTCAAGGCTTGCTCCTCTTCGGCGAGGTCGGGACAGGCAAGACCTTTATCTCCGCTTGCATCGCAAACGCCCTGATCGATAAAGGATATCCGTGCTTGGTCACGAACTTTGCTCGGCTTGTCAATACGCTTTCGGGGATGTATGAGGGCAAGCAGAACTACATCGACAATCTCAACAACTTCGATCTGCTCGTTATTGATGACCTTGCATCCGAGCGCGATACCGAGTATATGGGCGAGATCGTTCAGAACATAATCGATAGCAGATACAGAGCCGGACTTCCGCTGATCATCACTACCAACCTGACAAGCGAGGAGTTGAAGAAACCGCTTGAGATCCGAAAGAAGCGGATCTACTCGCGCCTGTTTGAAATGTGCTTCCCTATTGAGGTCAAGGGCAAGGACAGACGGAAGCAGAAATTGCGTGAGGAATTCGGTGAGATCGGGGAGATGTTGGGGATGAACGAGGGGGTGAAAGAAGCGTGAATATCGAAGGCAAGAAGATACTCGATGTAACTTGCGGTGGCAGATCAATATGGTTTAACAAAAACCATCCGCTTGCGGTCTATACCGACAGGCGAGAGGGAGATTGGGAAAAGCGGTTCGGATCGAATAATAGTTTGCATCATTGCAATATTCATCCCGACATCATCGCAGATTTCCGCGATCTTCCGTTTCCCGACAACTCATTTCATTTAGTGGTATTTGATCCGCCACACGCAGAGGGATTATCTGACCTTTCGTGGATAAAAAAGAAATACGGATCGCTCGACTCCGATTGGCGGGAAATGCTTCGGGGGGGGGTTGATGAGTGTATGAGAGTGCTTGTTCCATACGGAACGCTTATCTTCAAGTGGGCAGAAGTGAAATACTCCACAAAAGAAGTCATCAACGCAATAGGCAGAGAGCCTTTATTCGGTCATCGTTCAGGCAAGAAGATGGGGACTCATTGGCTTGCGTTTATGAAGATACCTGAAGGAGCGGATAATGCCTAAACTCATCCCAACCGAAGAAGACGAGCAGATGACCGTGATCGATTGGGCAGAAAAGCGGACTTCCGTTTATCCCGCGCTTAAACTTCTGTTCCACATCCCGAACGGGGGCAAGCGTTCAAAAGCGGAAGCGGCGCGTTTCAAAGCGATGGGCGTTCGGGCGGGAGTCCCCGATCTGTTCCTTCCTGTGCCGAGAGGGAGATATCACGGATTATGGATCGAGATGAAGAGGACGAAAGACGGCAAAATATCAGAGAATCAAAAGTGGTGGATCGGTGCGCTGAACAGTTTGGGGTATTCGGCTCAAGTGGCATATGGAGCGGAACAGGCTATTCGGCAGCTTGAGGAATATCTTAACTTAAAGTGAATGGCGGGGGTGAAATGAATAAGACGGATCTCAAAGCGTTGCGATACCTGAAAATCAAAGCAAAACAGAGCGAGGATCAGGAAGAGCGGGAATATCTCAAGCGGAAGATCGTGAGAATCGAGAAGTGGATCTCCGAAGTGGACGATCATCTCGTCCGAGATATCATCGTGTATCGGTACGAAAAAGGGTTCAAATGGGCAAAAGTCGCACGGCTTGTCGGGGGTGATAATACCGAGGACAATTGCCGGATGATGGTGAATAGGTACATCCTTAAACACAAGAAATGAAAAAATAATTCAAAAAGGAGCGTTAAGAATGGCAGATTTGGCAATTAAGTATTTCAGCACGGACGATCTTAAACCTTATGGTATCAATCTTCAAAACTGTGGGATCGCGGTTGTTGAGGACAGATATCTGCTGACGAGCAACGGCGATATATATCGGATCGAGAAAAAAGGCAAGCGCGTATTTGAACCGCAAGCGAAAAGAAAAAACTCAAACGGATATTTGCGCGGGTTAATAAATGGGAAAGATGTGTATATTCACCGACTTGTTGCTACTGTGTTTTGCGCGAATCCGAATTGCTACAAAGAAGTCAATCATATCGATGGAAATAAAGAAAATAACCGCGCCGAAAATTTGGAGTGGTGTTCAAGGAGCGAAAACAATAAACACGCCTTCAGATCGGGACTCCGCTCTTATGACGAACTTTCGAGAATGGCGCAGTTGCCAAGAAAGTCAATGCGGAAATTGTCCGAGGATCAGGTAAAAGAGATTCGCAGAAGCAATAAAAGTGATACCGAGTTATCAAAAATCTATAACATAAAGCGCGGGGCAATTTACGGAATAAGGCATTATAAATCTTATAAAGAGGTGGTTTGAAATGGAAGAACTTAAAATCGAATACCTGAAACTTGACGATCTTACGCCTTATGTGAATAATGCGCGTAAACACGAAAGAGCGGACATCGAAGCAATCAGGAAATCAATCGAGGAATTCGGAATGTGCGATCCTATAGGGATATGGGGCGAAAAGAACATCATCGTTGAGGGACACGGACGGCTTCTCGCTCTGCGAGAATTAGGATATACCGAAGTGCCTTGCATCCGTTTGGATCATCTCACGGATGATCAGCGGCGCGGGTATGCTCTCGCGCACAACAAAACCGCAGAACTGTCGGAGTGGGACTTCGGACGGCTTGAAGAGGAACTCAAAGGGATCTCGATGGATATGAGCCAGTTTGGGTTTGAGATGGACTTCGGGGAAGAGCCTGTTGAAGTCACAGAAGACGAGATTCCCGAAGTCGATGAGGACTCCGAGCCGATTGTCAAGCGCGGGGAGATTTGGAAACTTGGAGATCACTTCCTGATGTGCGGGGATGCAACGAGCAAAGAGGATGTTGAACGCCTGATGGGGGGGGGCAGAAGGCTGATATGGTCTTCACAGATCCGCCGTATGGGATGAAAAAAGAAGCGGAAGGCGTTCTGAACGATAACCTTAATTATGACGATTTGCTTGAATTTAACAAGAAATGGATTCCGTTGTCATTTGCCTTGTTGAAAGAAAATGGTTCGTGGTATTGTTGGGGCATCGACGAGCCGCTGATGGATATTTACAGTAATATCTTGAAACCGATGGCGAAAGAAAACAAGATAACATTCCGAAACCTTATCACTTGGGATAAGGGCGATGCCGGAGCGGGCGGCGTTTCGTTTATGGGAAAAAAAGGTTTGCGTTCTTATCCGATAGGCTCAGAAAAATGTTTGTTTGTAATGTGCGGAGTTCAAGGCTTTAATAATAATCAAGATAACTATTTTGAAGGATTTGAGCCTATAAGAGCATACCTTGATGCGGAGTGCGAGAAGTGTGGGGGACATAGGATTTGGAAACAGATGCTCGGCAATAATATGGGGCATCATTATTTCACTAAATCACAATGGTGCTTCCCAACAAAAGAAGCATATGAAAAAATGCAAGCATTCGGCAAAGAGTACGAAGCATTCGGCAAAGAGTACGAAGCATTCGGCAAAGAGTACGAAGAAATCAAAAAGCAGTACGAAGAAATCAAAAAAGAATGGTATGACACAAGGGCATACTTTGACAATACTCACGATACAATGACGGATGTATGGGCGATGGGTAGAATATCGCACGAAGAAAAAACTCAAACTGGCGGTCACGCAACACCAAAGCCGATTGCGTTATGTAGCAGAGCAATTAAAAGTAGTAGCAGAGAGGGAGAGATTGTTCTTGATGTTTTCGGCGGTTCAGGCTCAACATTGATCGCTTGCGAACAGTTAAAACGCAAGTGCCTGATGATGGAACTCGATCCGCATTATTGCGATGTCATCATTCAACGGTGGGAAACGCTGACAGGAGAAAAGGCAATAAATGTCTAACTTGTTCGTTTTGTTCGGTTTTTCTGTGATATGGTGAGGACGGAAGCGGTATAGACCGCTCCGTCTTTTCCTTTTAGGAGTGACTATATGGGAAGACCGTCTAAATATGATACCGAAGTAAAACCGCATCTTGAAGAGATAGAGAATGCGGTCAGGTCGGGCGCAACGGACAAAGAGATTGCCGATGCGTTCGGGATCTCGATCAGTTCGATCTACGAATACAAGAAAAAGCATAAAGAGTTTTCAAAGGCTTTTGCGCGGGGGCGCGAGAGAATCGTCTTTGAGATCAAGGCGGCTCTGCTGAAGAAGGCTCTCGGTTTTGAGTACGAAGAAGAAAAGAGAGTCGGCAGAAAAGACAAGGGCGGCGAGAACATCATCCTTGTCGAGAAATACAGACGATACTCCGCTCCGTCCGAAACGGCGGCGGCGATGCTCTTGAGGAACTATGACGAGAACTGGCGCGACAACGATAAGGCAAGCGCAGAAATAAAGAAACAGGAAACGGAGCTGCGGAAGGCTATAGCCGAGGCGAACAACTTCGATTTGAATCTTAACGATTGAGAGGGATAAAAATGCCTGACGAAAGAACCTACAATGTAATCTCCGGCGATAAATGTCTTTTTGAGTCGATGACCAAAGAGCAGATCCTTACGGCGATCACCGAAGCGGTCGAAACTCATCAGATAACGGATGTTGACACGGGATTCGTGCAGACGATCAAGGAACAGAATCACGGAACAGGACTCAAGTTTTGGATCGGCTCGACCGCTGAATATAACGCTCTCCAATCAATCGAGCAAGATGTCTTCTATATCCTGACCGATGACACGGAACTTGAGGATATGGAAGCGGATATTGCTTCTTTTCGCGAAACGCTTGCGGGGATAAACGACATCATCTCTAACTTGTCGGACACGGTTGCGACTCATACTTCCGAAATCGAGGGTCTGACCGATTCCGTGACGGATATGCAGACAAGAAACGGATTCGTTTTTCTTGAAGATGAGAACGGAATTCCCTACAATACCAATTTCATGATTCCTATCGAGTTGGACTACATTCACGGTGATACGCCGACTTATATTGACGATTTTACAATTGTGATGGTTACGGTCAGTTCGGGTCAGAAGATTCTTTGTACTGTAAAACGAGGGGATCAGTACATTACTATTCTCGGTGTTAGTCATAGCGGCACACTATTGTACGATAATCAGGCGGCAGGGTGCGGATTCGTGCGGGATATCAATATTCTGCTATACGCAGACCTTGAAACACGAGCCTTGACGAGCAATAGATCGACAAGTTCGCAAATATTAAAAACCTATCAAAATAGTGCGTATAACACGGATATCACTTTTACGGGCGTTCAGATTACCAAGATAGTCGGGGTGATGTGATGGCTCAATTCAGAGGAAAAAAGATTATATTCTCGCCGCAGTTTCATCGGCGTTCTCTGATTCTTCACTTCCGAGGGCAGAATAACTTTAAACTCTCCAAAGATGTCCTCTCGACTATCTCCGACAAGGTTTCTTATTCCTACGATAAAAGCACTTGGACGGAATGGGACGGCGAGGAGCAGCTCTCAAGCGTGAACAGAAGCATTTATATTCTCTGCGAATAGGAGCGAAAGATATGCAGACTTTCGGAATCGATATATCTCGGTGGCAAGGCGATTTTGATTTCGCACAGGCGAAAAAGGAAGGCGTTCAGTTCGCCATTCTGAAATGCGGCGGCGGCGATTCTGTGCTTTATAAGGACAGTAAGTTTGACCGCAACTATACCGAAGCGCGGAAGAACGGAATCGGAGTCGGAGCATACTTCTTCGGGTACGCCAACACGGTTGCGAAAGCAATCGAGGAAGCCGAGTATTGCGCCAACATCCTGAAGGGCAAGAAATACGATTATCCGATCTTCTATGATGTCGAAGCCGACAGAATGAATGTCGGGATCGATGCCACAACGGAGATCGTCAAGGCGTTCTGCAATCATCTTGAGTCCAAAGGCTACTGGAGCGGATTTTATACCAATCTTGATTGGTACAACGGAAAACTCAAGGGCGCGGAACTGGCAAGGCGTTATTCGTTTTGGATGGCGTGGTGGACGGCATCAAAGCCGAGCGTTGACGGAATTCAAATGTGGCAATTCGGCGGGGAAACAAACCTGATCAGGACGAACATCGTTGCCGGACAAGTATGTGACCAATCTTATTGCTATGTGGATTTCCCGACTATGATCAAGAATGCCGAAAAGAACGGATATACGAAGGAGAAGGAAATGACCGAGATCGAAAAGGCTGAAGAATGGGCGGTTAAAAACGGACTTATCAAAGGCTATTCGGACGGCGGGTTCGGGTGGAAAGATCCGATGACGAGGGAACAAGTCGCAACTGTTCTTTATCGGTTTTATAACGATCTGAAGAACGGTACTCTGAAGCCGTAATGTTCACTTCCCTTTCGCAGTTCTACACTTCCGAAACTTGGCGCAACTTCCGCAAGGCTCTGATCCTTGAGAGGACGAACACGGACGGCGTTCTGTACTGTGAGCATAGCGGGAAACCGCTCGTTCAGACTTATGATATAGTCGCGCATCACAAAATCCCTCTCACGATGGCGAATGTCAACGATTATGGGATCTCGCTGAATCCTGACAACATAATGATTGTTTCACAATCAGCGCACAACGAGATTCACGGACGATTCGGATATCTTGCGGAACGGAAGGTCTACTATGTCTACGGTGCGCCTTGCGCCGGAAAAACCACATTCGTGCGGAACATCAAAGGCAATTCGGACATCGTGCTTGATATGGACTCTATATGGCAATGTATCACAGGCGGCGAGAGATACGAAAAGCCGAACGCCCTGAAGACGAACGCTTTCATCATCCGCGATGCTATGACGGATATGATCAGGACGAGGGCGGGACGATGGGAAAAAGCCTTCGTGATCGAAGGCGGCGCGAGGAAAGCCGAGAGGGAGCGAAAAATTGCTCTTCTCGGCGCAGAGCCTATTTATATTGATACGGACAAAAACACTTGTTTAAGCCGACTTGCAAGTTGCGAGGATCGCACGGAAGCACAAAAGGTCGAGTGGACAAAGTACATCGAACAATGGTTTGAGGATTTTGAGGAGTAAAAGAGTATGGATGCGGGAATTTGGGTTGCGATAATATCAGGGATCTGCTCAGTTGCGGGAGTGATCATAACTGTCGCGGTCGGCAACAATAAGACGATATATCGAATCGAGCAGCTTGAGAAGAAACAGGACAAGCATAATACTCTGATCGAGCGGATGTATCAGGCAGAAGACAGGATCAACATCCTCAACGAGCGGACGGAGACCAATACCAACCGAATCGATAAACTTGAAAACACAAGTATAGGGGGATAAATAATAATGGCAGACAATTTTGATGCTCCGCAGAGTCGGAATGAAGCAATTCTTCAGAATATGCTCGGCGCGGAAAATGAACTTGCAGAGCCGCAGAGCCGCGTTGAAGAACTTTTAATTGATATTCTTAACGAAGGCGCGGGACTTCCTGATGTAACGCAAGACGATGACGGAAAAGTTCTTGCCGTTGTTGACGGCGAATGGGACAAAGCAACGATACCTTCCGGCAATCTGCCGCCTGTCACAAGCGCGGACGATGGAAAGGTCTTGGGCGTTGTAGACGGATCTTGGGCAGCTGATGACATCAGCGAAGACTTCGCTCAACCTGACGGCTATTACGAGAATATGTCCGTTGGAAACGCTGAACAACTGATCGCATCGGTGATGGTCGAAGACAAAGAGCCTTATTCGATCAGGACGAGCGGCGGTTCGGCTGACATCGGAAACCGAGTTTTTGAGAAGGTAATCGGCGGCACGCTTGCGTGGAATCAGTTGATTCAAAACGGCAATTTCGCAAGCGCAGACGGATGGAGTGGAAACAGGGCAGACTTGTCCGTTGCCAATAACAAAGCAACGCTTACAATGCCGTCAACTACAAGTTCCGCATCTTATCTGAAAAAAACAGGCTTCTCCGATATTGTAA
>JAEIGA010009148.1_pt1 | contig 14988 bp, 17 predicted proteins | sample 9270691 | NCBI WGS metagenome assembly JAEIGA01 (sample SAMN17057246, study PRJNA624740) | gut metagenome | biome: biome; isolation source: fecal sample | host: Bos grunniens | place: China: Xizang | collected 2019
CGAAGAGGAGATCAAGCCGGTACTCTTTGCCGTATTCCAGGAGACAGAGGTGAATGTCGCTGCGCTCATTGAGGAGTACATGGAAATGTACCGCTCCTTGGATGAGGACAATCAGATCCCCAAACAGATCGCCCAGCAGAAAGAGCGCCTTGACCTTGCCCGGAAGAAGAAAAGCAAGCTGCTGGAATACAATGTGACAGGTCAGCTTTCTGATGCAGATTTTCTGACGATGAACAAGGCTTGCACCGAGGAGATCAAGGATGCGGAAGCGCAGATCCTGGAGCTGGAGCAACAGATGTTCTCCCGGGAGGAGTTCCGCAAGCATATGGATGCTATCCGTGCTACACTGGAGGCTGCCCGCAGGGATGCGGCACAGGGCATGATCACCGCCGACTTTGTCAGCAAGTATATTGATAAGATACTGGTTACACCGGAGGATGACGGCTCTTTGCGGCTGGACATCAAGATCTTTACCGGTGAGACTACCCAGAAATACCTTGCAAAGCTCGCGCATCGTACGGGTCACACGTTCAAGAAGATGATCGAGGCTTACGAGCAGGGCATGCAGTAATCTGCCCAATGTCAATTATCCTACGGGATAATTGACATACATATTTGCAAAATTGCCTAACCTGTGGTAAACTAACAATAGTAATCTGCATCCAGGAGGCGTGTTATGCATATTCAGGAATCGGGCGAAATGTATTTGGAAACCATTTACGTGCTGCTGAAGGCCAAAAGCCATGTCCGCTCTGTGGATGTAGCGGAGCATATGGGCTATTCCAAGCCCAGCATCAGCCGGGCCATGGGGCTTTTGAAAAACGGCGGATTTATTGAAATTGCCCCCGACGGCGCAATTTCTCTTACCGAAACCGGCATTGCCGTGGCAGAAAAGATTTATGAGCGCCACACCCTCCTGTCCCAACTGCTAATTTCCTTAGGTGTAACTCCGGAAACTGCCGCAGAGGATGCCTGCCGGCTGGAACACGCCATCAGCGACGAATCCTTTGAGGCAATCAAACACCATATGCAAACCTACAGAAAATAATTTCCGATAAAAAAGCTCGACACGTTTTGTGTCGAGCTTTTGTTTTATTTCCTTGTCCATGTACTACGGGAAAACAGTACCAAAATCGGAAAGATTTCCAAACGTCCGGCAAGCATTCCCAGAATCATCGTCAGCTTGGAAAGGACACTGTAACCGGCAAAGTTGCAGGTAGGTCCCACAGCCGCGATGCCGGGGCCTATGTTATTGAAGGTTGCCAAAACAGCGGACAAATTGGTTTCAAAGCTAAAGCCGTCCAATGACAGAATCAAGGTACTCACCACAATGATGATCACATAGGCGGCAAGGTAGGCATTGGTGTTTTCCAGCACCTGCTCGCTGACCACCTTGTCATTGCTGCGCACCACCAGAACCTTCCGGGGGTTGAGGATCCGGCGAATATTCCGGCGCAACGCTTTAAATAGCAGCAGCACCCGCATGCACTTCAGACCACCGCCGGTAGAACCAGCGCAGGCGCCCACCAGCATCAGCATCAGCAAAATAGTTTTGGAAAAGCCGGGCCACAGATCATAGTCCGTAGTAGTGTAGCCGGTAGTTGTCATAATGGAGGACACCTGAAATGCCGCATGGCGAATGGTTTCTTCCAACGTGCCGTACAACGGGCGAATGGTCAGTACCAACCCGATGACGCAGCTCACCGCCAATCCTATATAGAGCCGCAGTTCCTCATCCTTCAGGACACTTTTCAACTTGCCCAACAACAGCAGATAGTAGCAGCTGAAATTGATGCCAAACAAAAACATAAACACAGTCGTTACGTTTTGGATATAGGGACTGACACTGCCCATAGAATCGTTATAGATGCCGAAACCGCCGGTACCGGCAGTGCCGAAGGCCGTGCACAAGGCATCCAGCCACGGCATACCGCCTGCCAGTAGAAATATCACATTCACCACGGTCAGGACAATGTAAATACAATAAAGAATCAGCGCAGTCTGGCGCATTTTCGGTACCAGTTTGCCCACATCCGGACCGGGGCTTTCCGCCCGGAGCAGATGCATGGTAAAGCCGGAGCCCTGACCGCCCGGCAGCACTGCCAGCAAAAACACCAGCACACCCATACCACCAACCCAATGGCTGAAACTGCGCCAGTACAAAATACCCTTATACAGGCTCTCCACATCGGCAATCACCGATGAACCGGTGGTGGTAAAGCCGGAAACGATTTCAAACAAAGCGTCTATGTAATGCTTCACCTGTCCGCTCAATACAAAGGGCAACGCACCCAACAGACTCATTACAATCCAGCTCAGAGCCACACATACCAGGCCCTCTCTTGCGCCAAAGAGTCTGCCCGCCTTGCGGCACAGAAGGAACAGTCCTCCCGCCAAGGCAAGCATAATAGCAACCGTAACGGCAAATGCTTGCACCGCAGGCCACTCCCCATACCCAAGGCTAATCGCAAGGGCAGGAAGCATAAACACCGCCTCAATGGCCACAATCTGGGCGATAAAACGCCCCATCATCTTCATATTCATCCTACTGTCCTCTGCTTATGCGAAGATGTCGCTCAGTTGCTGCAGGCTACCCCGTTGGCTAGTCACCGCCACCACCCGGTCTCCCGGCACGAAGCTGGATTCGCCGTTAGGCACTTCGGACTTGGTGCCATGGACAATGCCGGCAATCAGCACGCCGGATTTCAGCCGCATATGCTTCAGCGGCACACCGCAGTTGGGTGTGTTTTCCTCCACAACGAACTCTACTGCCTCAACCTGTCCGTCAGCAATAGCGTGAACGGAGACAGCTGCGCCGGTCTGGTTCTGCATGGCCCGGACATAGCGGACAATGCTGTTACTGCACAATTCCTTGGGGCTGACAATACTGCCCAGGGCCATTGCATTGGCAATACTGATACTCTCTTCCCGGCCCAGCTTGGTGATGGTCTGAGATACGCCCCGACCGGCTGCATACAACGACAAAATCATATTGGTCTCATCCAGTCCCGTCAAACCCACAACCGCATCGCATCGGTCGATTCCCTGGTCCTCCAAGACGGACTGATTGCTGCAATCGCCGTGAATCACATCGGTATCCGGCAGCGCCTCTGCCAGCGCCTTGCACCGATTGGCGTCCTTTTCCAGAAGATGAACAGATATACCATCCTTTTCCAGAAGGCTGGCCAAGTAGAAACTGACACGGCCACCGCCGCACAACAGTACCCGACGCACCCGTCGGGTGACAATATCTAAGTTTTTCAGCAGTACCGCCAAATCGGAGGTAGGGGCGGTAACGAATATCCGGTCGCCCTCCTGCAGCACAAAATTGCCGCTGGGCGCCACAGCCTGTCCGTCCCGAAGAACAGCACACACCAAAACCCGGCATTTAACCACATTGCCCATATCCATCAGGGCCACATTTTTCAGCTTGCTCTTACCGTCAATTCGCAACTCCACAATCTGGGAGCGATCCTTAGCAAAGGACTCCCGTCGGAGAAAACCGGGGAACTTCAGCAGCCGCTCAATTTCCATCGCAGCCTGTTTTTCCGGATTCACCGTCATAGACAAGGGGAAGGTATCCCGCATAGTCATAATCTGCTCGGTATACTCCGGGTCACGGATCCGGGCGATGGTATGGATTTTAGGATTAATACCGTGGGCAGTCAGACAGCACAGCAGGTTCACTTCGTCTGCGTCAGTAGCCGTGATCACCAGATCCGCATCCTGCACACCCGCTTGAAGCAACACCGCCTTGGAGGCGCAGTTGCCCTGTACACCGATGGCATCGTATCGGATTACCAGGCTCTCCAATACACGGCTGTCCGTATCAATCACCGTCAAGGCGTGTCCCTCTGCGGTCAGGTGCCGCACCAGAACCTTACCTACCTTACCGGCGCCGGCAATGATGATATTCATAAAAATACCCCCACTGTATATAGTATCGTTTATTATATCAGAAACTTGCGCTTTTTGCAACTTTTCCCCTCCGCATCCCCCCTTGGCTTTTCTTGACAACACACATGCAAAAATGATACACTAATATATATTTATTTATGAGGTGCCCCTATGCAGACAAAAACCCATTCCCAAAAATGGACCTCTGCCCGCCATCAATGGATTATCCGGCTGGTTGCGCCGGTGATCTTTCTTTGGATGTGGCTGAAATACCACGTGAAAGTAGAAAAATGTCCGGAACTGCGGAAACGGCAATGCCTGGTGGTTATGAACCACCAGACCGGCTTCGACCAGTTCTTTGTTAGCAAAGCCGCCTTTCCCCGCCACGTGTATTTTATCGCTTCGGAGGACATATTCTCTCTTGGCTTTCTGTCCAAGCTACTGCGGTGGGCGGTGGCTCCCATTCCCATCAAAAAGCAGACCACAGATGTAGCCGCGGTTCGCAACTGCATCAAGGTTGCCCGGGAGGGCGGCACCATTGCCTTGGCGCCGGAGGGCAACCGCACCTTCAGTGGTCTACCCTGTTACAGCAACCCTGCCATTACCCCTTTGGTAAAGAAATTGGGACTACCCCTTGCTATTTTCCGCATTGAGGGCGGCTACGGTATTCAGCCTCGTTGGAGCGATGTGTGCCGAAAGGGCAGAATGCGGGCCTATGTCAGCCGGATCATCGAGCCGGAGGAGTACGCAGACCTGTCTAAAGAAGAACTGTACGACCTTCTGCAAAAGGAACTGTACGTAGACGAAACCCAAAACAAGCAGCTTTTCCGCCACAAAAAACTGGCCCAGTACATAGAACGGGCCATGTATGTCTGTCCCTGGTGCGGTCTTTCGGAATTTCACAGTGAGAAGGACGTCATCACCTGCAAAACCTGTGGCAGGCAGATCCGTTACCTGCCCAATCAGCAGTTAGAAGGCATTGACTGCAACTTCCCCTTCCCCCATGTTGCCCAGTGGTATCAGCACCAGGAAGATTATGTTAACCAATTGGACACCACCGCCCATATCGAAACCCCCTTGTATCGGGATACCGCTGATTTTAGTCTGGTAGAGCCCTACAAGCGGAAGGTGCTGTTGGAGGAAAATGCCAAGTTAACTCTCTACGGCAACCGGATCCAAGTTGGAGATCAAACCCTGTTCTTCGAGGATATTCAGGTCATCACTGTTTTGGGCAAGAACAAGCTGAACATCTACCACACCGACGCCCTTTATCAAATCAAGGGCGACTGCCGGTTCAATGCCCTCAAGTATATGAACATCTTCTACCGGAACAAAAATCAGAACGCTGGCGACGGCGATTTTCTGGGAATCTGACACAATCGGATTACGCTACTTGAATTGTTCATATATTTTTGTTATACTCTTATCACCACATCGATAAATTTGGCTTATGGAGCAAAATTTATGAGGAGCGATTACATGAAAAACACAAAGCTGAAGTCTGTTTTGCAGATAATTTTTATAATGAGCCTGCTGGCAAGTATGCTGTGCATGAGCGGTTGTAAAAAAGAGCCCCCCAAGCCGACGGTTACCACACCGACGACCCTGGCTCCCACAGAAACCACCGCCCCCGTGGAGGACACTAAGCCTACTACCCCCACCACGCCGGTCAAACCCACTGACCCCACTACGCCCAACACGGATGAAACCATCCCCAGCGACTGCGAACATATTCTGGGCGACTGGATTGTGGATAAAGCCTCCACCTGCACTACTGAGGGCAGCCGCTACAAAGAGTGTTCTCTGTGCAAGGGAAAGGCGGAAGTGGAAGTTATTCCCATAACAACCCACTTGATCAGCGACTGGATCGTGGACCAGCCGGCCACCTGTACATCTCTGGGTCAGCAGCATCTGGAATGTACCCAATGTACAGAAAAGATGATTTACATCACCGTCGGCATGGCAGACCATAAAACCACTACCATCACCGGTTATACCCCCACCGACATCACTCCCGGCCGTACAGACCGTGTGATTTGCAAGATTTGTGATGCCACCGTGCAGGAATCCTATGTGATTCCTATGGTTGATTCTATTCCCTATATCTATCGGCTAAACAGCGACGGCAAAACCTGCACCATCACCGGTGTTCTCAATTTCACCGACAATGAGCTGATCCTTCCCACCACCGTTTACGGTTACCCCGTAACCGCCATCGGTGAAAACGCCTTTGCAAACCGCACCAGCATTACTACCGTTTACATCCCCAAGTCCGTCACCCAAATTGGTGCCGGCGCCTTCAATGGCTGTCAGAACCTGACCAGCATCACCTATCCGGATACCGCCGCCCAGTGGAATCTCCTGCCCAAGGGGGCAGCGTGGAACGCAGATACCGGTAACTACACTCTCTACTGCACCAACGCCAGTCTTGCAAAATAAGTAAATAAAAACAGCGGCACACGTTTTTGTGTGCCGCTGTTTTATATGGTTTTAGTGGGCATGTTCACCGATGCCCTTGTGAATAATATCACCGGTCTTGGAAATCACATAATTCCAAGTAACACCATTTACCGTGATATAGATGTTAAAGCAGGGCTTGTTATCATAGGTAGCGGTGTGGACATGGGCGCTTTCTGTCTGATCCTCGGTTACAGCCAAGTCCTCCAACGCAATCTGAAGGGCTTCCTTGTCGTTAACATTCCCCTTGCATCCAGCCAGTACGCCACATACAACAGCCATCAGAAGGAACAACGCAATCCATTTTTTCATTGCAAAAGACCTCTTTCGTTTTTTCTTTTAGTATAACATAAAAAACCAAAATTTCAAGAAAAAAGAGCGGAGCTTATCCGCTCTTTTTACATCTTCTCCATCACTTTTCCGCAGCAACGAGGAATGGCCTCGCCAGCCTTTACTTCCAATATCTTGTGACAGATGGGGCAATAGACCTCGCAGTCCTTCTCCGCCCGCACAACGGGAATCAGTCCTTCTTTCAGTTCCATGGAATCACCTGCTGTTCATCACTTCAGAAATAACCTGCAGCACCTTATCGTGGCAACCGCCGCAGCCGGTGGAACAGTGGGTGACCTCTTTCACACTTTCAAAGGCAGACAAAACATCGTCCAGCTTGGGCAATTCGTGGAGGGCATCCACAATCGTGCCGTAGCTTACCTGCTTGCAGTTACAAACCATATAATTTTCAATCATTGTAAACACCCCAGTTTTTAAATGTATTATCCATAGGACCTTCCCGCTGAATCACTCTGGGAGCCGGGAGAACCACGGTGCAATTGTCGGGAATATCGGTGGTAACCACGCAGTTTGCGCCGATACGGACGTTGTTGCCAATGCGGATACCGCCGATAATCTTGGCGCCGGCGCCGATATACACAATATCCCCAATCACCGGCGCGCCGGGATTTTTCGTACCCTTTAAGGTATTGGAGCCGATGGTCACATGCTGGAAAATGGTACAGCCAGAGCCCAACTTTGCTCCGTAGGAGATAAAAATACCATAAAAGCCGTGGGGAAAATCCGGTTTGCCCCCAAACTCCGTACCCAGCGGAATGGTAGCGCCCGCTTGGCGCTGGGCTTTCTTATAAAGATACAATTTATAAAACCGACGAATACGACCAAAGACAGACCGGGACGGAGCAATCAGCGCCTCCCTCAACTGCCAACAGTAATCCGGATCGTCTATCCGCCGAAACCACTTATAAATTCGTTCCAACATAATTTTATTCTCTCTTGCCTTCAGCTCTCCGGGAGCCGATGCGCCTTTCTTCATTTTGTGCCAAATTCCAAAATTTATGGACAGAAAAATATCCCATTCCTCATTTTAGACTTTTCTCTTTTTGCCCAGAATGAGAACCACACTCACACCTACTACAACCACGATTGCCGCAATAATAATGCCGGTTTCGTTGCCGGTATTCTCATCAGCCACATCCCTGGGTGCGGTAGTTGCAGGCCCGGTAGCGGCCGTTGTAGATTGGGTATCCTCCGGCTGCGTTTCTTGGATTGCGGGCTGAGTAGCAATCGGCTCAGTAGGCTGCGTATCCTCCACATCCACAGGCTGGGTAACATCAGGCTGCGTATCCACCGGCTTCGTTGCAATCGGCTCGGTAGGCTCCGTAGCAGGCGGTTCCGTAACAGGAGGCTCAGTCGGTTTGGTAGTGGGTGCCTGCGTGGGTGCAATAACACCGTCGGAAGCGATAATCGTAACGGTTTCCAACTTGTTATAGTTACTTTCTTTTGGCGTTTTATCAATTGCATTCCATTGCGCCACAGTGCCATTGAAATGTATTTCTTTCAAATCCGAGCCGACGAAAAACATGGAAGAATCAATGGTAGTAAGACTGGCAGGAAGGGTAAGCTTAGCCAGTTTTTTTCCTTCGCCTAAAGACAGAAGATCAAGGACGGTAATTCCTTCTCCCAAAACTACAGTAGTCAATGCCTTGCTATTGCATGAAAAATAGGTTGGACTTGCAAGGGTGCCCGGCAAGACAATTGTCTTTATTTTATCACAACCGGCGAAGGTGGTAAAATCAATATTCACTACACCTTCCTCAAAAACCACAGTTTCCAAATTTGTACACTGCTCAAAAACATTATTTTCAATCGTAACAACATTGCCCGGAATAGTAAGGCTCTTCATACCTTTAGCTCGCAGAAAAGCATACATACCGATGTGCTTAACATTCTTGCCAATTTTCAAATTGGTCAGCTTATAATTATCGCTGAACTGCCAATCCTTAATTTCTGTGATGCCGTCGCCAATGGTCAAATTTGTCAATTCGTCACAGCAAGAAAACGCCCGGTCACCCAACTGGGTAACACTGTCGGGAATTGTAATATCTACCACACCGGATAACAAAAAGGCACTATCTCCGATAGTGATAAGCCCCTCCGGAAGATTGATGGTATGCAGCGAAGAACATTGGTTAAATGCCAAGCTTTTAATTTCCGTAACATTCTTGCCCAAGGTAACGCGTTCAAGACCGGTACAACCGGAAAAAGATGCGTTGGCAATTACCGTAACGCTTTCCGGGATTTCTATGCTTTTTAGGCTGGTGCAACCATAAAAATCAACACCGCCGAAGGTGGTCAAAGTGCTGGGCAGTTTTACATCTACCAAACTGGTGCATCCTGCAAATGCGCCATTACCAATGCTGGTAACTCCCTCGGGAATATCGATGCTTTTCAGGCTGGTGCAATCCCAAAAGGCGCGAATTTCAATATACGTAATGCCTTTGGGAAGGGTTATGCTTTCCAAACTGCTGCATCGCATAAACATTTGATAAGCAATACACGAAATGCCTTCCGGCAATACCACACGCTGCAGGCTGGTACATCCTTCAAAAACACTACCTCCCATAAAGCAGTAGCTCGACGATGCGGTAAGAAGAACCTCCTGAAGGCCGGTACACCCCGCAAAGGCAGAATCGCAGACATTGGTCACATAGGGAGCGACAATTTTTGTCAGCTTGTTACAGCCGGCAAAGGCATTCGAAAAGATCATCGTAACAGGCAGACCATTGTAGGTCTCGGGAATGATCAACTCGCCGGCAGCATCTGGATTACAACCGCTGACATAGTATCCTATATTTTTGTTGGGTTCAATGGGTGCAAACTGGAGATCTTCAGCACTTGCAGCCTGGACTTGCACGGGCCGAAATGCAACGCAAGCAACAACCAACAGCAGCACCATTGCAGCAAGAGAAAACAGCTTTTTCATATTTACCTCCATGCCGATAGAAAGTCTTGAAAATTTCAGCAATTTGTTTCAAGATTTCCATAGTTTCACTTGCATTATACGGTTAATCCCAAACATTGTCAATCAAGCAAATCCAAAACCGCCGGTGAAATCCACCGGCGGTCCGAAATTATCTGTTAGAACTACGGCTTACTTGAAATATCTCTCCAGCAGGCCCTTCAGGGCGACGCCGTGACGAGCCTCGTCACGAGCCATCTCGTGAACGGTATCGTGGATGGCATCCAGGCCGTTCTTCTTAGCGCAGGAAGCCAGGTCGAACTTGCCCTGAGTTGCGCCGAACTCGCAGTCAACACGCCATGCCAGGTTGTCCTTGGTGGTAGCCTTCATGTTGGGCTCCAGATCCTCGCCCAGCAGCTCTGCGAACTTAGCAGCATGCTCAGCCTCTTCCCAAGCTGCCTTCTCCCAGTACAGGCCGATTTCGGGATAGCCTTCACGGTGTGCGATACGAGCCATGCACAGGTACATACCAACTTCGGAGCACTCGCCGTTGAAGTTAGCCATCAGCTGATCGAAGATATACTTCTTGTCCTCAGCAGAGATGTCAGGATTGTTCTTTACGGTCTGGCCGTAAACACCATACTCATGAACAGCAGCCAGCTTCTGCTCGCCCTTCTGCTCTACGAACTTGGAAGCGGGAACCTTACATACGGGGCACTTGAAATCAGCTGCCAGCTCTTCGGCAGTGTGAACGTAACCACAAACAGAACATACAAACTTTTTCATAAAATTTTCCTCCAAAAATTGTTTTTATTTTAAATTTTATTTTTTTATTTTTTTGGTGCTGCGCACCGGATTTACAATTTATGCCGTTTCTTCTTTTTTCTCTCTGCAGGTTTGGCAAATGCCCACAAAGGTCAGCTGGCAGGTATCAATCACACCGCCGGTTTCTTTTGTTACTTCCTGATTCAGTACCTCCGGCACTGCAATCTGGGGCAGATCCGCTATGGCATCGCAGCCGGTACACACGAAGTGTACGTGAGGGGTTGTGTTGCCGTCAAACCGCTCCACACCGTTTACCGTACCCACACTCATGATCTCGCCTTTATTCTTAAACATGGACAGGTTTCGATAAACTGTACCCAACGAGAGGTCCGGATATTCCGGTTTCAGGTGGGTAAATACCATTTCAGCGGAAGGATGTTCCTTTGTCTGCCGCAGGTAGGCCAGAATCGCATTCCGCTTGCGGAATTGCTTAGTGGTCGTATCCATCGTATCGCTCCTTCCTAAACGAGAACGTTTCTTATTTACACCCAAACTATAACATAGGATTCTCTATTTGTCAATAGGAATTATTCTCATTTTCAAAAATTTTTGAAAAATTTCTTTCCGTTGCAATTTTGCCGGAATTTGTATATAATTAATGTATATTGTAAAACAGGAGGTGGAACTGTGGAAGAAAAATTCTCTGTTTACCGGGGATGTCTGCTGGGAATGGCCATTGGCGATGCTTTGGGTTATCCCGTTGACATCAAAAGCTGGGATGAAATTCAGGATAGTTACGGGCCTAACGGCCTGCTGGGTTTTGATTTACAGGAATTTGAATACGCACAGGTCTCCTCCTACACCCAGATTGCCACCTACCTGTGCAACGGTCTGCTTTTGGCCGTTTCCCGGGGAAAAGTGGATTATTTGCGGTATGCGAAAGTGGCGCTAAAGGAATGGACCCGCTCCCAGCAGTTCTACCGGGATCCGGAGGAGAGCCTTTGCTGGCTGGCAAAGCTGCCCCAGTTCCGTCGCAAAAACTGTCGGGATGCCCGTATGTTGGACAACCTCCGGTTGGAGCTGTTCGGCACTATGGGTGCACCAAAGAACGACAACAATGCCCCCGGCGCCATCACTGCCGGCATTGCCACCGCTATGTTCTACAACAGCAAGCGGCTGACCCCCGACCAGGTGGGCACATTGGCCGGCGAATTGGTGGCCCTGACCCACGGAAATCCAGAAGCTTTTCTATCTTCCGTGGTGCTTGCCTATGCCCTCACCGGCATTTTTCAAGAGCCGGAAGTGCCTCTTGTAGACCAGTTTTTGCAGGCGATTGCCGTTATGGACGGACAGTTCCGCAGTCGGTTTGTCCAGTCGGAGGAGCTTGCTCTGCAGTTACGGCGGGCAATCTCTCTGGCCAAATCCGGCATTGTCTCTCCCCAGGAGGGGATGGAGCAATTAGAATGTATGGATGCCGCCCAATGTCTGGCAGCTTCTATGTTCGCCTGCCTTCTCTACCCCAACGACTTTGACAGCGCTATGATCACCGCAGTCAATCACTCCGGCATGAGCGCCGCAACCGGCGCAATAACCGGCGCTATCTTAGGCGCAAAGCTGGGTGAAGCTTCCCTTCCGGACTTTTATCTGGAATCTTTGGAGTGCGCAGACGTACTGGGGCTTCTGGCGGAGGATATGGTCAGGGGTACACCGGCTATGAGTATATTTGATGACAGTTGGGACCATAAATATGTGCAAGGGTTACCGCCCGAGGGTATGATTTCGTAAAAACGGAAAAAAATATTCAATAAAAATGTGTTTTTCCAGAAAAACCCCTTGCAAAACACAAATTCAGGTGTTATAATACCCGAGAAGGTAAGATTGACATTTTGGAAAGAGAGGGGTTCGCCCCTCTCTTTTTTGAGCACATTGAAAGGATGTGAAGGTATGAAGGTTACAGATGTGGTAACCGAATTTGCCAAACCCATTATCGAGCAGTTTGGCTGCAGCCTGTGGGATGTGGAATACGTCCGTGAAGGTGCAGAACGGTACCTGCGAATTTATATTGATAAAGAGGGCGGCATCGACATCGATGACTGTGAGAAGATCCATCGAGCCATCGACCCGGTGCTGGACGAGAAGGATCCCATTTCCGAAAGCTACCATTTTGAGGTATGCTCCGCAGGTATTGAGCGGACACTGAAGCGTCCCGGCGACTTTGAAACCTTTATGGGCAGCCCCATTTTAGTAAAGCTATACCGCCCCAGAAACGGTCTGAAGGAAATCCCCTGTGTGCTTCGGGGCTATGAGGACGGCAAGGTCACTGTTGAAGCAGGCAAGGAAACCATCACTTTTGAAAAATCCGAGGTCGCGCTGGTGCGGCTTCGCGTTGAGTTTTAATAGGAGGAATTGAACGACAATGGCACCTAGAAAGAGTAAAAAGAACGAAGCACCCCAGGTAGATATCGGCGCAGAGATTTTTGCCAGCCTGCGGGATTTGGAGAAGATTAAAGGCATCCCCGTTTCCTATATGGTAGAACGACTGAAGCAGGCGCTGACCAACGCATACCGGAAGGACCGGGAGGACCACCGTGACATTCCCGCTGAGAACGTAGTTGTAGACCTGAGCGAAAAGGGTCTTTCTATGTATCTGGTAAAGACCGCTGTGGAAGAAATCGAAGACGATTCCGTAGAAATCCACATCGACACCGCCCGCCACTATAACCCCGACATTCAGCTGGGTGAGTCCGTTACCATCCCCGTAGATATTCAGAAGTTCGGCCGTATCGCCGCCCAGACCGCCAAGCAGGTTGTGATTCAGGGCATCCGTGAAGCTGAGCGCGGTGTTATTTATGAGAGCTACTCCTCCAAATCTCAGGAGCTGCTCACCGGTACTGTTCTGCGTCTGGATCCCACCGGCGACATCTTCGTCCGCATCGGTCAGGGCAGTGAGCAGAACGATGCTGTTCTGTGTGTTGACGAGCAGATTCCCGGGGAAGAATATGAGCCCGGCGATCTGATTCGTGTATATGTATTGGAAGTACGTAAGGCAACCCGCGGTCCTCTGGTTCACGTTTCCCGTACCCACCCCAATGTGGTACGCCGGCTGTTCGAACTGGAGACTCCCGAAATCGCTGACGGTCAGGTAGAAATCCGCAACATTGCCCGTGAGCCCGGCTCCCGCAGCAAGATCGCTGTTCGCGCCACTATGGAAAATGTGGATCCCGTGGGCGCATGTGTCGGTCCCCGTGGCGGCCGTGTAGGCGCTATTGTGGACGAGCTGAACGGTGAAAAAATTGACATCGTGGTTTGGAGCGAAGATCCCTGCGAATACGTCAAGGCCGCCCTCAGCCCCGCCGACGTGGTCAGCGTAGAGCTGGATCCCACCAACCCCAAGGCCTGCCGTGTAGTAGTGCCCGACGACCAGCTGAGCCTTGCCATCGGCAAGGAGGGTCAAAATGCCCGTCTGGCTGCCCGCCTCACCGGCCTGAAAATCGACATCAAGCCTGCTTCTCAGGCATAAGATCATTATTTTCAAAAACACTGTCATCCTGGCGGAGCAGGCTTTGCCTGCGAAGTCGACCTGAACTCCACTTCGTTTCGCCCGGAATGACAAATAGTGAAAAGGAGGTTGCCTCATGCAAAAGAAGATTCCTATGCGGCAATGTATGGGCTGCCGTGAGCGAAAGACCAAGAAGGAAATGCTCCGGGTGGTCCGTGGTACGGACGGCGTAGTGAGCCTGGATTTTGGTGGCAAGCTGAACGGCCGGGGCGCTTACATCTGCCCCAATCCCGAATGCCTGAAAAAAGCGCAAAAGGCAAAATCCTTGGAACGGAGTCTGGAAGTCCCCATTCCTCAGGAGGTCTACGACCGTATGATTCGGGAAATGGAGGCTAACAATGGATAAAGCCTTAAACTATCTGGCACTGGCCAGAAAAGCAGGCCGCATTGAACTGGGAGAAGAACCGGTAGGTGCGGCAGCCCGCGCACAAAAGGCGCGGCTGGTGGTTGTGGCAGAGGATGCCACCGACCACACCTGGCGCAGAGCCCAGAGCTTTGTAGCTGGAAGTGAACAGATTTGCTTGAGAGTTCCCTACAACAAAGACCTGCTGGGTCAGGCAGTAGGCCGCACTGCGTTGGCCTTAGCCGCATTCACCGACCCCGCTATGGCCCTGGCCTTTGTAAAGGCATTGGGGCAGCCGGAAAAGTACAGCGCAGCGCTGGAAAGTCTGGATAAGCGCACCAAGCGGATACAGCAGCGTCAAAAGGAAGCCAAAGCCCATGAGAAGAACAAGCGTGTGGGCAAAAGCAAGCGGGAACATTGATTATGGAGGTGTGTTACGTATATGAGTTTAGTGAAGTATCGTTTAAAAGAGGTTGCTACTGATTTCGGTCTGAAGCCTAAGGATATTGCAGAGGTTATGGCCAAGTTCTTTGAGCCTGCCAAGTCCAACACCCAGGTGCTGACCGAAGAAGAGCTCAATGTCATTTTTGATTATATGACCCAGACCCACCAGATTTCCTCTCTGGAGGCTGTATTTGCCGTACAGCCCAAGCCCAAGGCAGAAGAGCCTAAGGCAGAGGAACCCAAGGTGGAAGCACCCAAGGCAGAAGAAAA
>JAEIGA010009149.1_pt1 | contig 14987 bp, 10 predicted proteins | sample 9270691 | NCBI WGS metagenome assembly JAEIGA01 (sample SAMN17057246, study PRJNA624740) | gut metagenome | biome: biome; isolation source: fecal sample | host: Bos grunniens | place: China: Xizang | collected 2019
ATATGCTGCGGGTATTAACGACCGCGTTTTCGCAGTCCGGTTTGGTTATATCGCTTAGATCGATCTTCGATGATAGCTCCTTGATCTTTCGCTTTATATCGTTGACGCTTACCTTACTATCTCCCTTGCCAACGAACACGCTATCATCTTTCATGCTCTCAGCTAATGGATCCTCTTGATCGAGCAGCGGAGATTCATCTGTATCAAGTGGCCTAACATCGGCCTGTACTATGGCATCCATATCCATATCGGGTTTGTACATCGTAAAACGCTATTGTATGTATGTTAAATTCCATTGAGGATCCAGCATACCAAGCGCCATAAACGTTAACTTGGGTTGTTCTATTATTTTTAGTCATAAACCAAGAAATGGCCGCTAATGAGGTTCTTGATATCAGACAAGCCGTAAACGACGACACTACCAACCAGTCGACTAGAAAGCCAATGAATAATGGCTTCTTGTCCTTCATCGATCGATATAAATGGTGGATCATCGGAGCTGTCGCGATCATCGTCCTGATAGTTATCATCATAATCATCGTCCGCACGAGGAAACCAACTGAAACATTCGTATCATACGATCCCAGTGACGCTAAGCATCGAAAAATAGATACAGCACCGGTAACCACTTATCTAGAGTCATATATCAGCTCCGCATTGGGTTGCGATGGTGGTTCCGTTAACCCATACATCAATCCATATAAGCAGTAAACAAAGGACAAAACATCTATTTTTATCGTCCATGCTTACATTGCCGATATGAGCTATCATCAAACTGACTATAACGGCTATCAATCAACGATAACCGTTAAATGGCGCGTTTATGATCATAATCGTCATCATCAAACGAATCCCTTGACCATAGCACCGACATATCGCACTCGTTTGACGATAACCACCAATGTAGCTTACATCGTGATCTTCTTACTGGTTATCTTCTCTATCCTATCGATCTTATGGAAGATCAACTCATCCGTGTACTGTCTATACAGCGCATGGTTAATATACTCGGACAACACGTACTTATCGTCGAATCTCGCCATCTTAATAGATTCGATATATGTATTGACGTCCTCCTCTGTAACCGTCGACGATCTCCATAATACGTAGTCGTTATTGGTTGACCATTTAATATCGCGCTTATCACTTATCACCTTTTGGATCTTCAGGAACTGACGGAAGTCCTTTATATAATCGCTTATCTTCGCATCCTTAAAGGTCCTTATAAACAGCACCAGCCACTTGACCAATACTTTAACGATGTTCTCGAACTCGGCTATGTCCTTCGATTCCGATTTGACATTATTGACGTTCGTGAACAGGAAGCTGATCTTATAAGCGTCATAATCAAACAGAACGGTGTTCCTGATTGCGTCTAGCGCTATGTTCTTTGTCTGCTTGATGAATGTATAGACACCATCGAAGACTATCAAGCGATAGCTATCAGTTGCGTAATCTTTATAGACCGCGTCAATGAATTCCTTGTTCAGATCGTTGATATCTGGGAAGCTCTTTTCGAAACTCTCTTCGGCCGCTATATCGAACAGGTGCACGAAATAGTTGGTCTTGTCTATGAACTTGACATACAACAACGGGGTACAATAGAAGATTCCTTTATGTATCACGCCGACGATATAATCGTTGTTGTATACGTACTTCATGCCATACTCTTTATTGAGGTCCCTTAATATAACGTCCGTCGTATTCATATAACGATCGCTGAAGTTGACACGCAGAAGCTTACCAATATGATTGAACAGGTTGTTTTTGCTTGTGTTGCCTTTAATCGCGTTGTTCTTAAAGAATGTCTCAATGTACTTGTTTCCGCTGAACTTAAGCAGCTTACCCGATCCTTCATCAACGGCCAACATATAGCTGTTATCCAGTTCGGACTTAAACGCTAGACAGTAATCGCTTTCGTAATCGTATTCGGTATAGATGGTATAGAACTGATTGAAGGTGTTTCGTTGAATAACATATGGCTGGATATCGTAATGCTCAAGTGTGTACTCGAATATATCATCGGTATCAACCTTAATGAGGACATAACCGGATAATAGTGTAGTGAACTCCTCTGGCGGTCTGCACTTACGACCAGCGCTGATTAGAGGATTATAGAGAACGATTGTCTGGTTCTCATATGTGGTATCGAACTCCAATCTATCTTCGAAGTTCAGTTGTTCGGCACAGAGAGCATATTGCTGCCTATTGCTCTGCTTCAACGTACACTTAGGGATACATATCTCACCGGGCGAGTAATGGAAGTTAATATACGGGGCCAGCTTATGCGGACAGAACAGACACAGCCTTGCACCGGTCGTTTGATTTTCGATGTTAGCGACTGACTCTGGGCGATCTTTCTTAACGATCTCATATTCTTGCAGCGATATCGGTACCACTCTCTGGTTTGCTTTCTGGGATAGACCTGAGTACGGTCGAATCTTACCTTTAACGTAACGCGGACCAAACGTCCTATGATCTACATCCTCGAGCATCTTTAGTAGTGCTTTAGGAGGAATCGACATACATCGCTTAGCGATCGACTCAGTTGTTAGTTCCTTTGACTTATCGCCTTTACTATCATTCAACGGCAGCGTCATGAGTAGCATCAGTGTATTGAGTAGTGCACTATCCATGCTATCAGCGTTACCTACATTGATCACTATCTCATCCTCAATATAGTTGGAGCAGATGATGTTGGGTAATGCGTGCTTCTTCATTGCCGGTTCGCCTACTGCTTGGTGTGTGATTGACAGATCGATAAAGGCATTCAACAAAGGTTCTCCAAAGAAGCTGTAGCCGTTCATTGATATCGATGTTTTGGTGCTGTACTTGAGCTCAGGGATGGTCTGCAGTATGATCTCGCTTAATGACTCAATCTTGAACTTCTTAGCCAACTTCACGGAGGTTAACGTACTAATCGAATCGATATGGGTAACTGGTTTGCTTAGTTGGGTACTGTCGATGCAGTTCTTAAGGTCTAACTTTTCATAGATATCGCTGAAGAAACTACTATCAATGTACTTCCGTATAATCGAAATCGATTCATCGTAGCTCAGCGTGGTATTCAAGACAGTATACGTGTGAGATACATCGCCGTACTTATTAACGTCTAACTTTGACAGTGAAATGCCTTCGTGAATCGGCGTATTGACATAGATGGTGACGCTGTTGAAGGTCGTCTTGGTTCCCTTGAACGGGTACTTCAAATCTAGATCCGCTTTGACGTACTGCATTGGGAACGGATTACGGTAATAATCGTCGAGAATATCATCATGGATCAGTATCTTCTTCCACAGATCGTTGACGTGTAGGCTATTAAACAACCGCGGTAGAGATATGCGATCGGTGAACGTCTCGTTTATGCGTGTACGATAGACGATTCGATTAGCAAAGACGTTCAGATGCATCTTCGTTAGCTTGGGATCGATTAACTCCTTGATATACGCGAGGATCTTAATGTAGTTCGTTAGAAACTCGTCCGTATAGTGATAATCGTCGCCGGAAGGATAATGGCTAAGCTGAATCGTGTATACACCACCGCCTACGCTAGTCGTGTTACCCATAACAGTCATATCGTTAATGAAGGCGATTCGATTGCCATCCTCTGCGTGTAGCTCTAAACGAATCGAATCCAGTGGTACGCCATAAATGAAGCCGATCATACGCATAAACTCGTTCATAGATAGTGCTTTTGGCAACGGTAGCTGATTGTATAAGGATATGCCGTTCTTCGTCTCGTTTTCCTTCAACGCACCAACATCTTTGATGGTTGTCGTTGAGAAGATATCATTAGACGCTACTGCATATTTGGGTATCGTGTCGCCGAACCGAATAGTACGCGTCTCCTTCTTGCCGGCCGCATTGATCAGTACCTCAAACGTGTTCATGTTAAGATAGGCGTTTAACGAAACGTCTATGTCCATTTATACGACGGTAATGTCGATTCTACGGCCACCGTCGACGTATCTTCAATCATAAGCTGCGATCAAAGGATTCGTCAATACAAACCCATAACTGACAGCATAAAAACCGGTCGCGTAAAAACACAATACACTTAGTGAGTTTCGTCGAAACTTTCATATGAAATATGCGAAACTAAAAACACAACGAACTTTTAGCGCAGAAGCAAATAATAATGCCAGCTCGTGCCTCTTCCCGCAAGATCGCTACCTCCGCTGCTAACATCGAACCAACCGAAGTCGCCGAACCAAAGAAACGTAACGTTTCGCTTACCGGTCTCGCCAACTTCCTCAATGAACAGTACGCCACCTCCGTCATCGCTGACGAGGTTCGTCTTAAGTTCAAGCCAGTTCCACGCAACCCATCTAAGAAGTTCAACTTGAACTCCGTTTCTAAGGTTGCCGTTACTAAGTGCCCAGGTCTTAACGAGTTCATGACCGTTTTCGAACAGTCACGCGTTAACGACAAGGGCGATTACGATCCAACCGCTAAGGCCGCTAAGGTCGAAGATTTCCGCAAGAACATCTTCGATTTCGATGCTCGCGCTACCCTCGACATCGTGAGTGAGTACAGCGAGTTCGATAAGCCAGACGCCGATGGAAGGACCATCCTCGTTTCTCATCTTATGAGGAACCTTGATCTTCCACGTTACAAGACCGTTAAGGCTGTCGATCTCTGTGAGCTCATTGATAAGTACTTCACTGATGGTCTCTATAGGATCAAGCTCATCAACCAGATCTACCCACACGCTGTTCGCGATAAGCAGAGCGAAGCTAAGCATGGTGTTAATACCATCTATCTCCAGCACGCTCCACAGAACACATCAATGGTCCTTGAACTGCTCACCAAGGGTGAGAGCGTTGAGGATATCGTTGCCGCTGTTCATAAGAAGATCGCTGATGAGTTCAAGAAGGATAAGACCCTTCAGACTATCATCAAGCAGCAGATCATTCTTGATGCTGTTCTTGATGGTCGTGGAGCTGATCTTAAGTTCGCCGACATCATCCCAGCTGCTCTCAAGAAGAAGCTTGACTCTAAGGAGAAGGGCGCCTTCACTGCTGCTGAAAAGCGCGAGATCAAGGCTCATATCCGCGACTGTGTTCGTGAATTGAGCCGCACTAGAACTCTCGTTAAGACCCTCCTTAACGGCATGGAACACAATGGTAAGACCGTTGAAGCTGATGGTCAGTACTATCTCTCCCAGTACATGACTGCCGTTGAGAGGTTCGAGGAGTTTGCTTCTGAGGTCGGTTCCAAGTTCAACCGCCGCCTTCCACGTGGATTCCTTGAGTACTTCGTTGAAACTATCATCCTCTGCTTCGATATCTTCGGTATCGTCGAGAAGGAGAAGAAGAGCGACTTCATTAGGCAGTTCATCAATACAATCGATACCAAGAAGCGCCTTCGTTTCAACGATGCGTTCAAGAACGCCCTTACTGAGGACGAGCTTGACGTTACCAAGTTCATCGACGGATATACTAACGAGGAAGGTAAGGAAGTTAAGGGCTTCAAGGAACACGCTGAGAAGCTCGTTGGCGATTGCCCATATGACGCTGAACATCTCGCCAAGTTCCTTAACAACTTCGGCAAGAGCTGCATCACTGTCCGCAAGGAAGATAGACTGACCCGCTCTACATATATCGCTATGGCACTTACCGTCATCAGGTATGTTCAGGGCCAGGTCAAGCAGATCTTCGCAGACAAGGTCAAGTCAAGGGAGATCACCATCTATCTTGTCGAGTAAACGACATGCTGAATGAATGAATGATTTATTTTTGTCGAAGATGAGGGGGGGGGGGTTCGATAGACGATTGATTGAAGGTAGTTCGTTTAACGATTGGTTGAAGAATCACAGTCGAAGGTAGTTCGTTTGACGATTGCGTTTGACGACGACAACATAGACACAGATAGAAGTGATTATTTTTATATGCTCAACAACATGTCTACATCATCCTTCTGCTCTATCAGCGATTCAGTTAGGATCGATACCATCAATCGCTTCCTTAAAGCGACTAATGATATGAACGGCACATCTACCGATTGTCCATTCAAGTTCCCCAATGTCGAAGCAGTAAGGAAGTGTAAGAAGGTTGTCGTTACTGGACCGGTTGGCGTAGGTAAAACGACCATCCTATCTGAGATCTGTAAACGACTCGATGGAAAGGTCAATTATCGCATCGTCCCAGAGTACATCGATGTTCTTCCCGATGCGGGTGATAAGTTAGCTAGGTACCTTAGAGGCGAACTATCATCGTACGACTTTCAACGATACGTTAGTGTGTACTATATACAGTACCTTGAACGGATCGCAGAAGATGTCACGGAAGATACCGTGTTGATATTCGAGCGAGTTCCTGATGATGCATTATGGTGTTTCATTAGGATGGACCAGATGAAAGGTCTAATCAAACCGAAAGAACATCAAAACCTATCTCAGTTGATCGCAAGGATGAACGAGTACTTTAACCTGCCCTGCTACACGAAGACGCCTAACCAATCCGCATTGATCATCAAATCGGACGAACTAGAGATCAACGCTAAGGTAGCAGCCGATTTCATTAAGGACAGCTCGCATGCAAAAATAGTGATCGGGTTGTTTAACGATGTCAAGATCTGCTACGATCGTGTACTGAAACGCGCTAGGGAAGGAGAAGATAGCTACAACTTCAACGGCATCTTTATGTTCAACCAGTGTTATGCCAACATGTACAAGAACCTGATGTTCGCGTAAGGGCGAATCGTTAGACGCATCATTCAACGTAATAAAAATGACGATGCTATTTTTGTAGTCGTCATCATTACTGCTCACCTGGCGGGTGCTCATATACATATCCCTTCGCTATGCATTCTCTGATACTAACTGCCCTGTCGCCCCTAATGCCCATGCGGCTGGGTTGCCAAATGAATATGTTGTCGTTTTTAGCTACATTTGTTACATAAAAGGCATCAGCGACTTGCTCTGGATCATCGATTAGTGTTTCAATGCGTATCGGCTCCTGACTGGTGCACTCAAGCCTTATCTCATACTCCCCGTTCTTCGGATCATCTTCTGTAAACACTTCAGCGAGATCTTCATAATCGTTTGCCTTGAAGAACCCAACGATAATGGGATACCAGCCCATCTCTTCACACATACCGCGCTGCCTAAATGATAAACGTATCCAATCGTCATTGGTCAATATGGCTTCATCTTCATCGTCCGTGTTGATTTGTTGTACTTTAAAGCAGAACTTGACCGATCCGCCGTATGGCCATATATAACCTTGCTCACTACTGCTTTTCGGAATCTTTATTCTAAAGGAACGGTGTTGCCGCGCCCTGCGCTTTCTATATTCCGGGGAGCGTGCGGCCTCTGCAATGGCGAGTTTAGGCGCTAATGCGTCGTGTACGCTTTTGCAGTCGTCCGACGTGAGGGTTCGTTTCATCGCTCCGAAATTATAGCTAGACTTGCCCTCCGGAGCAGCCGCCTCTCTCGCTAAAAAGTATAGAGCATGTTCCCTGGGTGCTGTATAATCGTCAACCAAAGGGGACTTTCTTAACAGACCATGCATAAATCTCTTCACGTCGGCGAACACGGCTGACATAAGCTCACGATTACCACGTCCCTTCATCATTATCCCTTCCCCTACACCGCTGCCGAAACATGATATCGGAAACTTGGATTCCTGGTCGATTTCTCGTACATTACAGTTTTCCTCGAACTCGCTATTTGTTCGATAGACCATGACGTCAGAATAAGCATCTTTTTTCTTGTACTTCTTTATTGCCTTCAGCGCGCATATATGTACCGCCATCTCTACAACACCACCGCCCATCATAACATATATCATATAACCATCGACTTTATTGAAAGCACTTGACATTCTCCGGGATTTCCAGTCGGGATGAGGGGTATCTTCTGAGAACCAAACATCGTGGCTGTTCGCCTCCCGTCCTGTTCCAATGGCAAAGTCGTTAGGGATACCGCTGCGTTTAGTATACTTCAATTTGCCTATTTTTAGCAGGCTCACTGTACCGTCATTACTACAAATATACTGCACACCTATAACAGTCGGTACATCGTCCTCGCACATATGTGTGCATGAGCCGCCAACGATCTTCATTCCTCGTTGACGTACAATCAGTATCGCGAAACATAACACCACGGCGATTACCACCAACACACAACAACACACCCTATAGTTCATTTAACTGATATAACAACGCGGCAACTACCTTCTCCTCGGTCAAAATAGCATGGATAAGCCGCCATCATCATACGGGGCCAATAACGATTCGAAACCGATGTATCCATCACCCATACTATATCAATCTGTATCTCCATATCAGCCGATAGCTATACCGCCCAGTTATCCGAACCTAGATGATTCATCAACTCAACCGGCACCATTCACTCAATACCCCAACGAACTACCGCCGATGGGAGTTCCGGCTAACTTCTACTTCACACCAGAACAGATTCTGTCACTAGATGAGCTGGCGATCGATTGTATGTCCTACCTCGATATAAATCGTTTATACGAATCGGTTCTACTCATACATCATAGAGGGCTCGTTGATATACAGAAGTTCACCGACTACCTCAAACTGAAGCAAGTCGAGCAACTAATAGTCAACGCACTCTATAAAGATACCGAGAACTGGCGAGTCATGCTTAGCTCCTACGATAAGTGCCATCGCGTTAACCAGGCCCGTCTATCGTTCTTAAAGGAGCAGTACGAAAAACACAAGTACTGACCGCCTTCACAGTCGATTGTAAGTGTAATCGAACACCGTTCTAGCTGATTATTTTTATAGCTTTAACAATAAATGAACACAGGTAAGGCCCCCTTCCGCGAATCGTTTACTGACTTCTATAACGACCTCACATTGTTCATCAACAGTTACAGTAGTAGTGATCGTCAACCCCTTCAAAAGTACATCGATCTGAAAGATGAGCTGGAGGAGATCTATCTGATCCTTGACGAGAACGAAGATGATGCACAATCTATGTTCCAGGATATGGATTGTTCGCGATACGAGACATTCAAGCAATATCAGCAGAACACGGATCCAACGATGATCAAATCTTCGTCATTCACCATGGAAACCACTAAAGTTATGCGTTCGAAGAGAGGCATAACTAAATGTCCTCATTGTAACATTCCGCTGGTGTTCTTCGACGATTCTACCTACGGCTGCACTAACTGCAACTTCGAAGCACCGCGTACATATTCGACGCCAAACACAAAGCTCAACATCAACAACACCAAGCACATCATCAAGCAGATCGATTCGCTGTGCGGTCAGAAGAAGATCCCTATCGCGATCAATAAGATCATCAACTATATCGAAGTATGGTTGACCGATCTCCACTATCTATACGACTGGCTCGTCTACTCGAACACACTTAACGACTTTCGTGTACTATATCAACAACTAACGAACACCATCATCGATAGCAGTTGGTTCGATCGTAGAATCGAACGCGTGCAATCGAATCGTTGGTCGTTCAAGGTATATAAGATAATCATGGACGAGTTCTATAAGATGACCGAGCTAGCGAGGCGTTTAATGAACGCCGGTGCATCCGACCTCTTTACGATGGACTTAACCATTCAGAAGATGGTCATCGATGAATGGCTGGCCAATAACACGACCATCCCTGAGACCAACGATATTGTGACGATCGATGATGAAAAGGGCAAAACGGTCTACAATATAGGTAAGTTCTTTGACACGATGCTGTACAAGCCATCCGTTAAGCGAACAGAGATCTATGGATATATCGTTGAGAAGTTCTCCGCCGTAAACGACAAGTTTAGCCCCCAACTGCTCACCATCGGCGGACTGATGTTCGATTTCAATGACGTATATAAGATCAACGAAGGTATCCCAAAGAAGTACAACTATGGGCAGGAGTACTTCATCATCTCAAACTTCGTGTTCAACATCCCGTTTACTGAAATCAACAACAACGACAAAGACAACCTGCTCGATATCATTGTTGCGTTCAACAACTACTATAAACGCAATATCGTTAAAGCGAACGGCAATAAGAACAACTCACCGCTGTTCGGCTGTACGCTGATATGTATCATTAAGACCCTATCGTACTTCCACAAGTACAGGGATATTATATGGAGTCTGCCGAACAAGTACATCGATTCGCAGACAATGGACACCATATCGATGTACTGGCATCTGTTCATCATCGAGAACCCAGATATCTACGTCAAATATAACGTCCGCGTAACGGAAGCGACAGACGAGGCGATCAATGATGAAACGGTACTGAACATCATATAAAAATATGGCTGTGAGGTCCATCAAATATAGTCGTTAAACGAGCCGTTATGATCATAACGGCTGTCATTTAACAGACCCGTTCGACTATGGCACAGGCATAAAAAATATCCAGTCTATTTTTGTAGTCGAAGGATACGTTTAACGAACCATCACAGTATCACTTAGCGATCGTCTGGAACGAACACAACTGATTCATCTTCGACTAGCTCCGTACACTTAACACGCTTAACTGTTCCCTTTCCATCGCACCAGTCGTATATATCGGCCAAACCTCTACGGAACCCTGTAGAGTTGCGCCATGCATTGGCCTTCAACGGATAAACGTAGCGTTTAACGAGGGCGAGCATGCAGATCGATATAACGGTGAGTATTAGCAGACAGCTACAGAAGCTCATGATTTAACAACGAAAAATCAACCGAAAACGCGATATCAAACAATCGTAACCTTCTAAGCAGCTCATCATATGCATATCATAACACGGCTGTTGATGTATGCGTAGAACGAACGATCAAGGTGATTTTTTATATAAAAACAACCACATGAGCTCCCCATCTAACCACGGTATCCTTACTGGCGCATATACGCAGTACATTCGTCAGAAACTCGATATCAAGACAGCAAACATCGTCCTTACCGATAACTGGTATACGATCTTTAGGCCGCTTAACATCAGTCGCGCCGATATGATGATCCTGTTTCCGTTCTGCATGAAGAGCGATATCTTGACTGGACTAGACCTACTGGAGCCATATGAGTTATAAAAATGATGATGCTATTTTTGTAGTTACCCCATGGGTAACATGCAAATGGAGTACCATTTGTATCTGTCGTTCAACGGATACATCAACATACAATCTCCTATCGCAACTATTGCTGATTATAATCAAATACAATCGTTAAATGGGTCCATTTATCGTCATAAACAACCTACTATTTCCTACCTTCCGGTGATTTTTATTATCATTCTAACATGGCGTATAGACCACCGCAAAAGTCCGCCTTTTCTACTACTTATACCCCGAAGTACATGGCCGGCGATTTCAAATCGAAGAAGACACCAGCACCAGAGCAACCGATCGGTTTGTCCATCTCTGCTTATCGAATCGCTCGATATGTAGATCAAACGGTTTCCAATAACGATCTCAAGGGATATAAGAGTTTATTCGAACAGATCAAGATCCTCGTTAAGTCGATCATGCATGTTCTATGCGAAAAGCAACTAACAATCGATCTTTCGCTATGGGGACAGGTCAACGCTATCCGTATACCGCCAGGTACAAACGATACAGTCATAACATTCCCCGTTCACAAATACGATTACACGCAATGGGTAATCATCTTCCGTTCGCTGATACCGTCTGTACCATATCCGTTCAATGCTAAACACGTCGACAAACCACTAACTAACTCACAGTCGATCGATTTGATTAGTCGTGACGGTTCTCACGCATCATCAATCGATGCGCTAGGCGATTACTCAGACGAGTCCGATGAACGATCGAATCAAACGATCACAGAAGAATGTCACGAGGAATGGTACGAAACAGCCATTTACGCTTATCAGAACCTACTACTGACGAGCAGTTCGAAGAAGCGTGAGTTGATCGATGCCGAGTTCCAAGAAGCGAACAGCAAAGCTAGAAACCGTGTCGATCGCAATAGAGCTCACGATGCGCGAACCAAAGCAATCAACGCTCTCAAGCAGGGTACATACGAGTGGGTTAACCGTATCGGACACATCGTTAAACATCACCGATACATTCGACTCAATTCCGTACCGGATCGCTTAAGCGACATCAATTCATACATACACCACTTCAATCTTCTGTTGATGAATGGTGTCCTTAACGGATCCTTCAACGAAACTGGTATAATCGACGACAATATGGACCACATTCTCGATTCACGTCGTAAGTATCCGAAGGAGGTTTACTTCGAGCAGATTCGTCGGTACCGGTCAAAGGAATGTACCAGTGATCGACCAAACGATGAACGCGTGATCTACGACACGATAGCCAATTTGATATTGGTTTTCTATAACCATCACTACAACCGACCGTCTAACGATCTGTTACACGAATTCGATATCCAGAACGTGATATTGAACTACCTAGACGGTGTCGTTCAACCGCAGGATAGACAGATACGTACTCTCATCAATCGCTTAACGGATAAGACGTGTAGTGAGATCAGAGACGAGCTACATCTATTCAACCCCGCTGTCGTTCGTGAAATGATAGCATCTAACATCCACGGTGAACCACAGCAGCAATGCATCATCAGGATGATGGCCGAATTTGATATCGGTGAACGCGCTGTCATTGAAATGAGAAAGCACCGAGCGAAACGCTTTGAGTCATATCATAACACGGTCGCTTGGTGTATCCTATATAAGGTGGTGCCGTTTAGCATTACGCTAAACGAAACGATCTTCGAGCCAAAAATAGCGCTCGATATCTACATCGCTCTACTGACCAACGCGAAGATCAATCCTTCGGTGATCAAAGAGAACCAAGATCAGTTAACGGCGACCGTTGAAGAACTCAAGAAAACGGCAACCGGTTACGCTAAATATCGTTTAGCGGATGCAGAGATAGCGGCCAAAAACGCTATCATCAACCTCTAAATGATTCAAAAAAAAGTTGAGGTTGTTTTTGTATTCAGATCGATTGATATACCTCTCCTGTAACCGCGTCTAACGATTCGTTTATGAGAGACAGCTTGATTATTCCGCCATACTCTCTAACGTTGACTGGTCCAGTTAAGCGGGTATATAGATGCATCCTATTAGGCTTCTCGATTGAACACGGAACATGAGTGATTGCGTCGAAGGATTGGCCGTTGAACTTCAACAGCCACATCGCACCAGGTATCCTATTACACACCGGGATCTGCATTGAGTAGGTCAGTATGAGGGCATAAGCATCCTTGTCCTCCATCTCGGCAACTGCAGCGAGAAGTGCGTCTATAGTTACTGCCTTTATCTCACGCTTTAATGATTCGGCGAAACCATCAATGCGTTTCTTGTGCTCGTCTTCACTATGATCGGTATCTTTGATGTAAAAGATAGGGATTCCTTTCATGTTTGTCCCTTTGACCACCGCATTTAGAAGAACATCAGGCGAACGGTTCAGTTTGTTGATTACCTTAGGAATATACGCTGAACTATACCGTAAGCTGCTACGCGTCCAGCTGAACTTGTCAAGTACCTCGTTTAACGCTATGAGCTTATGCGGTGTACGTAAACGGACTGCCTCTTGTAGCATAACAGGAAACGGCAACGGTGCTAGCGTCTTCACAAAGGATGGACTATAAACGACCGGTTTAGAATAGTCGATGAACTGCTTTCCTTTATGCATGTAGACATAACCAGCGACGTCAAAGGATTGTGCGGTTAGATCGGGCAATCTATCGATGATCTCCTTATAGCAACCCGGAGTAATGTTGCCGTCGCCGCTTAAGCGTATAATCGGCTTATCTTTATAGAGACCATTGCTTATCAATACCTTAAGCGCGTCAGTAAAGGAATGTGTGATGTAGATCTCCTTAAGCAACACGAATTGTGTAAACAGCTGCTTATAATCCTTGAACTCCTTCGATGCGTCGGTATACTCGTATATGACTACACAGCTCTCGTCCTTTCTAGGATGGATCGCATTAACGAACTGCTGTATGTGCTTCGGGAAAGGTCTAAACACACCAAGGTACTGTGTTAGAACCGATAAGATGAAGGTACTAAACTTGTCGAAATAACCGGTACGCACTGTCCAGTCCGATAGATGTTTCATCAACTGAACTCCCTTTGTGAGAGTACGTACAGCGACCTCTTTAATCTCCTCGTTAGAATGTGTGTAGTTAACACGATAGCGATTAACGTTCTTATAATGCTTGAGCGCCTTGGTATTACCGTTCATCATCATCTCAGTTACCTGACAGTATAGAGGGGTGACGATGATGCAATCATCCCAAGCTGATTTCGGTATCTCGGCGCTATAATAGTCGACATGGTTCATGATGAGCTCTCGACGGAAGATCATGAACGGGAGATTGTGAATGGACCAGTACATAGTAGCGTCTGTTATCTTAGTCGTGTGAACCTGATTGTTTCTGGCGAGAAGTAGATAGGTATTTTCCTCGACGGCATCAACGAGCTCCTTTACGTACTCGCGATCAACGTAATCATCTCCATCGATCGTCATTATCCATTTGTGTTTGGCGGCCAAGTAACCACGACACTTTGTTTGGAAATGACCTCTATTGGTTTCGTTACGAAGGAGAGTTGTATGTGGGCGTTCACCGTAGGGTTTAATGATATCGTAGGACGAATCGGTCGACTGATCTTCGATAATGATCACCTCGTAAGGAGTTGTCAGTAGGGACAAAGCGTCGTATAGACAGTCAGCCGCCTTCTTTAGATAGCCCTCCTTGTTGTATACTGTAAAGATGACCGATAAGCTTCTATCCATTTGATTGGGCTTAAATGTAGTTCGATATAGGATTTTCGGTGTAACTGGTGGTTAATGGTCGTTTTCAGCGATCCATGATAGAGAAGATCATAACTGCATATTTTTATCGTTCCGTCATTTAAACTCCTTTAATGGTAACCGTTACTATAAAGCAGGTGATCGGTCGTGCTGGTACAGGCAAAACGACATATGCTAAACGGGTCGCTAAATTTCACGTTAAACGAAATAAAAAAGTCTATTGTCTATCGATAACGCATAGCGCTGTAGAG
>JAEIGA010009150.1_pt1 | contig 14987 bp, 9 predicted proteins | sample 9270691 | NCBI WGS metagenome assembly JAEIGA01 (sample SAMN17057246, study PRJNA624740) | gut metagenome | biome: biome; isolation source: fecal sample | host: Bos grunniens | place: China: Xizang | collected 2019
CAACGCAATCAGGCATTTCTGAACGAATCACTTCCACAGATTGATCTATACTTTCTTTTGAAATGTGGGCTGTTCCCACCAAAATAATTTCTCGACCGTTTAAGTTTAGTCTTTTTTCTGTTTGAGACATTGATTTTTCCTAATTTATCAAAAAAGTAATATTAAAATAATTTTCCTGCTGCTCTGTATTTTTCAATAGCCCAGTCATTTAATCTGTACTCAAAAAACATTGGAGTTTGCATTTCTTGTACTGTAATATAATACTTTTGAGCTATGTTGTCATTACCTCGGATTTGATAATACATTGCCAAATAAAACAAGTATTTTCCACGTTTGTTGGCATTTGTCTCGTTTTCAACTTTTTGAGCCACGGAACCCGGAGCCACATTGTCATAAAAAAGACGAGCAATGGCATATTCTGTGGAATTTCTATCTAATTTTTTTAGCACTACTTTTGAAATATAATCTTTTCCTGCTTTTTTCAAAGTTGCTTCTTCTGGAGTTCCTTGTTTTTCATAAGCTTCCATGTAATAGGAAGCAGCAATCATCATTGGATAACTTGCACTTGCAGGATATATTTCATAAGCCTTTGAAAAACCGTCTCTAGAAGCTGCATAATCTCCATTTACCCAAGCCAAAATTCCCAAAGATTCATAAGCAAAATAATATTCTGGATAAAGTTGATTTACCATTTTGTAATCAGCAAATGCTTCTTCTACCATATTCAATTCATCATATAATCCACCACGATAAACATAACCTAAAAAGTAATCAGGACGTAATTCAATAGCTTTTGACCAAGCGGTAACAGCCTCTTCTTGTCTATTACAATTTTGAAGATAAGTTCCATAATCAAGCCAATAATCATAATAATCTGGTTCATAGGTAATTGCTTTTTCAACGTATTCCAATGCCTGTCTGTAATCAGGAACTTCAGCCTCTAACTTTCCAAGATATGCCCATGCAAATGCGTTTGTTTCGTCGATTTCTAGCATTTTTAAGAATGAGGCTTTTGCTTCTTCTAAATTGTCTGTGTAATAAGAACTTTGTCCGTATCCAGCAAGAGCATCTAAATTTGTTGAATCTCCTGCAAGAGCAGTTAAATAATAACGATTTGCTAGTTTGAAATTTGATTTAAGCATTTGCTCATGACCAAGTTCTGTGTTCGCTCCAGAATGTTGTGGATCTTTTACTAAGATTTCTTTTAAAATCGCTGTTTTTTCCGCTTTTGAATCTGTAGCCTTTGCAATTGTTGCAAGAAGCATTAACACTTCTGTATTATCTGGATTTTTTTCTTTCAACTGATACGCTACTAACTTTGCATTTTCATAATCTGAAGCAGAAACATATAAAGACGCTTTTACATATTGCAAATCAAAATTATTTACATATTCTTCTGGCACATTTTCATATAATGCAAGAGCTTCTTCCACTGTTCCATTTGATAAAATCTTTGACAATTTTTCAAAAAAGTTTTGAACTGTAAAAACCTCTTCCTTTGGTTCTTCCTTGGTTGATTCAACAACTTTTCCCTCATCTGCAAATTCAGTTTCTGTAGTTTCACAAGAAAAAACAGACAAAGTCAAAATTAAAACCAAGGATAAACTTACAAATAAATTTTTCTCATTAATTTTGTGTTTTAAACATTTTTTGTTAATAAACATTATTACCGCCTATATTGATTTTGTCGCCCTCATTAGCTAAAATATAGCAAATGAAAAAGCATCCAATTAGAAGACTTTTAGGAATAACTTTCCTTTTCTCTGCCATTATTTTCGGCATTTTTGTTATACAATTTAGAAATGAATCTGTAATCTCTAGAACTTTTGGATTAATCAGATTGATTTTATCGGAAACCACCAATGAAGACAACACTTCATCATTAAAAAATAACTTTTCAGTTAGTTTCGGTGGAATCACATTTTTTTCTGATTACAACAATATTGCACATATTTGTAATGAAGAAAATACCCCTTTACAACTTATTGAATGGAATCAACTTTCCGACAACAGTTTTAATCTTGTATTTGCAAATAATATCAAGATAACTTTTTCTTGCCTTCAAGAAGAACTTTTTACACCTGTTATCGTAGAAACTAGTTTGCCAAAAAATGTTTCTGAAATTGCGCTACCATATAAAATCAATGGTTCTTATACTTTACAAGAATTAACTGAAGAAGGTCTCAATTTAGTATCAAAAGCTGGTCAATTTGAATTCTCTCTTCCTACAGTTGATTCAGAATACGCATATTTTAGTAAATCAAAATCCATTGCTTCCTATGATATTTACACAAAGGACAGACCTTTTACATTTGAAGATGCAAAAGCATTGGCCTTATCTTCAGAAGAAAACTACAAAAACTCAATTCAAAAAATACGTTCTTCTGTCCTTTTCAAGTCCGGAGTTCCAGAAACAGCCTCTGAAGTTGCCATCACAGCTTACGTGGCAGAAATGGCTTCTCAAGGAAAATTCTCTATGGCTGTTGAAAGTGTTCCAGCCACTGCAAAGACCGTTGCAAAACGTACATATCTTTCAGCACCATATTTTAACACCTTGGTTGAAATGAACAAAACCCTTGTAATGCAAAATGAAAATATTGCCTACAGAATGAATTATTCCCTTGAACAAAAAAATCCAAGCGTTTTTGAATTTGATGCTTTCAGTATGTATATTCAAACACGCTCTGATTCAGAGGCTGTAAAATATTTATCACTACTAACTCAAGAAGGAACAGCTGAACCAACATTGCTTCAAGCAAGCGGAATTATTAAACTATATGCAGATTTGTATCCTGTTTCAAAAACAAAGGCAGATATTCTTCAAGTTCCAGCACAAAAATCTCTTTCAATCATAGAAAAAGCCTGTTCTGTAAAAGACGATATTTTCAGCACAATGTTAAATGATGAAGAAATAACCCCATTAGATTATATTAAAACCGGGGATGCTTTAATTCGATACGGAGAAATTGTATCTAACCCAGAAATTTCTTCCGTTGGTAGATTAATGTTTAATACAGGTGTTTCCAAAATTGATGCTACAGACATAGAATCTTTTGCAAGTATTTATCCTCTTGCTGCAAGAAATAATAATTTCTATCCACACTTGGTAATTTTAGAAGAAACAGAAAATGCCCCTATTTGGGCATGGACTGTAGCACAATCAATTACAATGAAAACAACAAACCAAAACAACACCATTGTTCTTGATTTCCCTCAGGGAGATTCCCACTATGTAATCATAAACGGTGTAACACCATTTAAGTCCATTGAGATTTATGGTCTATCTTTCCGTACAGACTACAGATTCGAAACCTATAACTCTTCCGGATATGTTTACGATTCAAAAACAAATACTTTGTTCTTAAAATATAGACACAAAGCAGGTACAGAAATTGTAAATCTATACAGAAACATAAATTAGGATTTTTATGACATTAGATAATATTTGCATCATTTTATGTCATCCTGATGAAAGTCGAAATATTGGCTCTGCCTGTAGAGCCATGGCAAACATGGGAATAAAAAACCTTAGAATCGTGGGAAAAAAATCTGACTACGATGAAGAAAAAGTTAGGGTTTTAGCAATTCACGCCTTACCTATTTGGGAAAATGCTGTTTTCTACGATTCTATTACAGAAGCCACAAAAGATTGCTATATTTCAGCTGGAACAACTCGACGTCGGGGCAAAAAACGCAAAGAATGGCTTTTAACTCCAGAGGAGTTTTGCAACAAAGTAAGCGATATTGAATCCGGGAAACTTGCTGTTATCTTCGGCAACGAACGAACCGGCTTAACTGATGAAGAGCTTGAAAACTGTACTGTTGGTGTAAAAATCCCAACTGATGAAGAATTCGGTTCTCTAAATCTTTCTCACGCCGTACAAATAATTTGCTACGAACTTTATAAGAAAATTAAAGTGCCAAACATAACTGGTTACACACCAATTACCCTTGAAAGATTGTCAAAAACTGTAACATCACTTACAGATGACTTGAAAAAAGTCGGATTTTTTAGCGTAACAGGTCGCCCAGAAATGGAAAACTTTTGGACATCAGTTTTTTCAAGAGCCACTTTATCAGAAGGTGAGGCTCAATACATAGAAAAAATCTTTAACAAAGCCGCAGGGCTTATTTCAAGACAAAACTCCGACAAATAATACCAACTTTTATCTAATTTGCTGATATTAGCTTTTAGACAAAAAAAGCCCCGAAATCATCACGACTTCGGGGCTTTTGCTTTTATCAGCTAAATATCAACTATTTCTTTTTTGTTGCTTTTTTAGCTGTTGTTTTTTTTGCTTTTTCTGCTGGTTTTAACAAAGCTAACAAATTTTCAACTTTGTATTCAGATTTTTCAGCAGCTTTGGCAATTAAATCTTTAACTTTCAAAAGTGCTTCCACATCTGATTTTTTTGCAACAAGCAAAGCATATTCCACAACAACAATCCATAGAGCAAAATCAGCTTTTTCTTTGTTAAACCAAAGAATATTTTCAAAGTTGTTAATGCCTAGAATTACATTGTTATGTGGATTTTCAACCATTACTTTTACAAAGTTGTATGCAAGTTCTTTTTCATCTTTCTTTGCAATAGCACAATCACATAATTCTGTGGTTTCTAATAAAGTCTTGAAGATTTCATAAGTTCCACGAGAATCGTAGCCACAATCAGATAAAATATCTCTAACTTTTCTATCTAGGTGCCACAAATTAATTAGTTTTTGTGCATCAAGGGCAGTTGCTTCTTTTCCGAAAACACCTTTTACAGAGTAACAAACAAGATATGCTACAAAGCAAACTTTGTATAAATAATTTTCATCAAAACCTGATTGAATATATTTTACAAGTTTTGCAATTTCTTTATCTTCGATTAGCAATCTGTCTTTGTTTTTCATTGAAGCAAGTTTTGCAAAATCACTAATTTTCTTTGCAAGTTCCTTCCATGCAGATTCAGCTGGTGTTTTTCCAATTTTGCTATCTTTTCCAATAACAGTATCAGCACCATAGTTACCGTTGATAAAATCAACAAGAGTTTCAAAATATTTGATTCCCTTTTCTTTGTAACTTCCAATCACTTTTGTGATATTTTTACCATCATTACAGATTTTTACCATATCGATAAAGAAATCTCTTGTGGCAAAATCAGAAAGTGATTTATACAAGTCTTTTAGGAAGATTTCGTTTAATGCTTGTTCAATATCAGGAACTCCCGCACCGTTTAATGTATCGCAAAGGATTCCATATTTTCCAGTTGCATCGTCTTTTACTTCTGACATATCCATTAAAACTTGATATTCAAAACCATTTAGACTTAAGAACATTCCATGTTCACGGATTTCAGAAATACGACGGATATACCATTTTTCTGTTCTGTGTTCACGGAAAATTAAGTATGTATTTGGATCTGTAGAAAGTCCTAAAGCATCACACAAATTCTTTGTTTCTTGATGAACATTACCGTCTGCATCTTTTACGGCGTATCTACAAGATGTTTGAATCCAACCATTTGCTTGATTGTATACGTTGTTGTAGAAAACGATAGCTCTTTCATCACCGTAGCGGTTACTGTATGCAAATACGTTTTCGTTTACGCTGCCATTATTCCAAACATCGAAGAAGAAGAAGTCTTCAACACCACTGAATAAATAGCGTTTTTTCATCAATGGGAAGATATCGTGCTTATGTCTTTCCATTAAGCCATAGTCTGGAGTTTCATCTTTGTAGGCTTTTGTATATTCCATACCATATTTTTCTTCAAAGCCTTCAAGCTGACCATGGCCAAACATTGGAAGACCAGGCATTGTTACCATCAATGTACAAACACCAAAATATTTGTCGCCCCGTCCGAACTGTGCAACAGCGGTTTCTTCGTCTGGGTTGTTCATAAAGTTTACATAGCGTTTCAAGATTTGTGGCTCGAATTCGATTGTATTCTTTACAGTATCACGATATTTTTGGTTTTCTTCCCGTTTTAACATGTTCATAAATGCACTGTTGTAAACCCGGTGCATACCAAGTGTACGAACAAAGTATCCTTCCATCATCCAGAAAGCTTCTGCCAACAACAATGTGTCTGGAACTTCAGCAGCACAGCGGTCAACAACTTCACGCCAGAATTCGTTTGGAATTCTTTCTTCAAAGTCTTTTGCAAACATAGCGTGTTCAGCTCTACTTGCAATATCTCCACCTTGACCTGGTTCTGGATACCATAGACGTTTAATGTGTTTTTTTGCCAAAACCATAGCTGCGTCGAAACGGATAATTGGGAAGTTTCTTGCAACGTGCATAATTTTTTGAATAACTTCTTCCCTTGCTTCTGGATTTAAGAAGTCAATCTGAGCTGTATCGTTCCAAGGCATTCCTGTTCCGTCATTTCCGTGGTAAATATAACGAACATCACCAGTTGCGTTATCAACACGCTTGTAAACAACAGCACAGTCATTTTTTGAATAATAGTGATCTTCAAGATAAACAGAAATTCTGTTATCAATAGAAAGATTTTCACCATTGAATGTGTAACTTGGGAATGGACAATCTCTTGTTTGAACAAATAAGTCTGGACGTTCTGCAATCCATTTTGAGTCCATACCAGTGTGATTTGGAACCATGTCAGATGCCAAGCGAATTCCACGGTACCAACAACGGCGGCGTAAATCTTCTAGTGCTGGCCATCCACCAAGTTCTGCGGCAATATCATAATCGTGCAAACTGTAAGCACTTGCAGCTGCTTCTGGGTTACCACAGATTTGTTTAACACGTTTACTTGCCCAAGAGCGTTCCCAAAGCCCGATAAGCCATAGACCTGTGAAACCAGCTTGTGCAAGAGCATCAAGTTCTTCATCTGGGATTTGGTCTAGGCGATAAATGTCTTTTTTGTATTTTTTTCGAAGTTGATCAAGCCAAACCAAAACAGTTTTTGCCATCAAAACAACACGAGGCATCCATTCGCGGTCTGGACTGAAACGTTCGTATTCTTTCATTAAAGAATCGCTTGAGAAATTGTATGGATCCATTGGTGGTGGTCCAGAGAAATGTCCAGACCAACCTGGTTTTTCTTCTTCAGAAATCATATCCATACCGGATAGAAGTCTTAAAATCCATTCACCAAGTAAAGTTGCCCAGTGTTGACGGATATAATCAAGCTGGCCTTTTAGGCTGTGTGGACTGAAAACACTTGGTTCTCTAAGCATTGTAATAAGGTCGTTTTTGAATGGACCAAATGGAGGTTGAGTTTTAAAGAATTTTTGGATTTCTGCCCAAGCCTTGTAATAGTGCTTATTTTTTTGAAGATTTACATCATCAAAAAGGATTTTAAAAGGCATAAAAGCTGGATTTTCATTTGCTAGACAAAGCAACATCATTTCTTCGATTGTAGAAACTTTGTTATCAATTCCATCAGTGGTTTCTTTTAGATAATCTTCAATAGAAATCTTACCTTGGTAAACAGCTACAGGTGGGAATTCTGTATTAAAATCAACTAAAAGTTGATGTAAAGCTTCTTCTCCAAGCTTTGCTTTTAGTGAATCATATAATTCTTCAAAAGCCTTTGGATTTTCTGACTTTCTAAATTCACTACAAACATAGTGAAAAATCTCATCAATTAAGCCCATTGCATTAAGTTGCCCAGCTTTAATCATCTTGTTTGCTTCCAAAACAGGATTCAAAGTGGCATTTATCTTTTGTGCAAAACTTCTTACAGCCTTAAAATTGGTAAAAATCACATTTCCATTAAATGAAAATAGACTTTCATCAAAGTTACACAAATCTCTTACTTTCTTTGAAACGTGGAACTCCATTCATTTCTCCTTTCTTTTATCTCTTTGCAATTTCTTTTATGGCAGAAATTAATTCCTTATCTTTTAGTAAATCTTCAACATTTACTGGTAAACGATATGTCCAGTTAAAAGCATTTACGCTGCCTGGAACATTTACTCGTTCATTATCCATATTTTCTGCATAATATTTGCTATCAAGTCCTAAGAAATCTTGAATTGGATTGATAACATACATACTATTTGCAGTTGCAATCTTTTTCAAAAGATATTTTGCAGTTTCTGGATTATATTCTCCCACTCTGATATTTGGATTTTCTGGTGGGAAAGCATTTCTAAAGTCGTTGGCATCACCTTCTGTTGTCCACCAAAGACGTAGTGTGCTTGAATCGTGAACAGAAGCTGTTGCAACACTCTTTTCAGGGTAACTTTCAAAAGCATAATATGGTTGTGAAGGTTTTTCCCAATCCCGCTTCCAACGAACAACACAGAGGCTTCTAATATCTAAATCACCAAGAACACTTGGTAAACATTCGATATTTGCTCCCAAATCTTCGGCACAAGCAATCATTTTTGTAGCACCTGTTAATTCGCCTAAAACTGTTCGAGCTTGGTTTTCCCAAAGTTTGTCCATTTTTTCATTTTTCTTTGCAAGAAGTTCTGAAAAACGGAATTTTTCTTCGTTGTTTAAAGATTCCCAAGCTGTAGTTTTTGTGTATGTCCAAATTGGATAATATCCGCCTTCAACTTCAATGAGCATTCGATCCCGCCATTTTTGTGTTAGACGTTCTTTTACATAGTAAGAATCAATATCACAATCCCAAATATCTTGGTCAGTTTTGATAGAATCTTTGAAAAGCCAAAGTTCTTCGTTTCCAATTCTATCCATGATTTTGTGCAAAAGACCATGAGTGCCAAGATAATCATTGTTGTTTACTTCTTCGATTGTGCGTGTTTCAACATGAGGTTTTGAAAGCCATTTGATTCTATCATCATTGAAGCCAAGATTATAAAGCTCTTCTTTTGTAATTGGTTCAAAAGGTTCTGTGTGACCAAGAACTGCTGTACATTCTCCATGAGGAATTGCCCAGATTCTAAAGAAACCTAAAACGTGGTCAATTCTGTACATATCATAAAATTTTGAAGCTGATACTAGGCGATTTTTCCACCAAGAATAATCTGCTTTTGCAAGTTTTTTCCAGTTATATGTTGGGAAGCCCCAGTTTTGTCCAGTTGGATTTTCGCTATCCACAGGAGAACCAGCGCGTAAATCATCATTAAAGAAATCTTTATTTGCCCAAGCATCCGCAGAATCTTCGTTCATCATAATTGGAATATCGCCCTTTAGCATAATTCCAAGGGAACGAACATATTCAGCAGCTTCTTTAAATTGATTTTCAAGATTATATTGAAGCCAAACGTAGAATAAATGTTCTTCAGCTGTTTTTTCATTATTCCAAAGTTCTTCAATTTTTTTAGGATTTACATTTTTATGACATTTCCATTGTTTGTAAGATGCTTCGTTGTTTTCATCTTTTAGGTGCATAAAAACTGCATATTCTTTTACCCAAGGATTTTCATCTCTCCATGCTTCAATTTCCTTAGATTTTTTTACTTCATCTTTTACAGTAGCAAAAATTTCTCTTAAAATTGCAAGTTTGTCTTGGCGCAAATCTTTGTATGGAAATCGCTCAAAATCTTTGTATTTTTTGCGGATTTTTTTGATTTTAGCCACCATAGCTTCATCTGTGGTAAGTTTTTCTAAAGTAATGTAAAGAGGATGCAAAGCAAAGGCTGACAATGCACTATATGGGGAACTTTCTGTACCAGTGTCATTTACTGGAAGAAGTTGAATTATTTTTAAACCTGCTTTTTTACAAAAATCTGCAAAGGGAATTATATCTTGGAATTCACCACATCCCACGCTTTTTTTTGTTTTTAAGGCTCCAAGAGGAATCGCTGTTCCTGTTAATTTCATAAAAATCACCTCGTTGAACCGAATTAAATTCGTAAGTAAACCGTTTTACATTTATATTTTCAGTTACTCTTTCTAATTGTACAGCATTTTAAATAAATTACAAAGCAAAATGTTTTTATTTTAGTAAAAAATTAAATCTTCCCTAGTAATTGTATTATTTGAACATAAACAAATAGCTCTTTCCAATGTTGATTCTAATTCTCTAACATTTCCCTTCCATGTATGATTTTTTAGCAGCTCAATGGCTCCAAAAGTTATGTCTTTTTTCTTCTTATTCACAAAATACTCAATTAAAAGGGGAATGTCATCTTTTCTTTCTCTTAAAGGCGGGATTTTTATGGTTAAGGGATTGATTCTATAAAACAAATCTTCCCGAAATGTTTTATTTTCTATGGCTTTTTGAAGATTTGCGTTAGTTGCTGTTATCAGTCTTAAATCAGTTTTTTTGTCTTCATTTTCCCCAAGAGGACGGTAGGATTTTTCTGAAATTAGTCTTAGAAGTTTTGCTTGAACACCAAGAGAGGATTCTGAAATTTCATCTAAAAACAAAGTTCCGTTTTTTGCAGTTTCTATCAAACCTATATGATTTTCAGCTCCTGTATAGGCCCATCGTTTTGTTCCAAACAAAACAGCTTCTGCAATGGATTCTTGAATTGTTGCCATATTTTCTTCGCAAAAAGGATTTTCAGATTTTTTTGAATATTTATGAATTAACTTTGCTAAAAAACTTTTTCCTGTTCCACTTTCTCCAATCAGTAAAATTGGCAAATTTGTGGCGGCATATTTTCGAACTTGTTTTTTTAAGTTTAATATTTCTGGGGATTTTCCAATAAATTCTGGAATTAAATCAACTTCTTCATTGGATAAAATTGATTTTTCAAAATTGACATTACAACAACTTTTTATTTTTTCTAAAATTATTTCTGGACTTGTGGGAAGCACAAAATAATCTTCTGCCCCGTACTTTATACATTGAACAGCAAAACAGGCAGAATCTTCTTCAGAAATAACAAAAATAGGAACCCTTGGATATTGGCTTTTAATTTTCAGTAGACATTCCATTCTAAAGGCACATAAAAAAGAAAAATCCACAAAAATTACTTGGTATTCATTTTGGAATTCTTTGTCTGTTTCATTTAAGCAATCTTTTATACAAAAATTAAAATTTTCAAAAGATTTGCAAAAATCAGCATGGGTGTTTTCCACTGTAAAAAATAAACTTTCAACTTTTTTAATTTTCATACTTTACATCCTCTTCTATCTCTAAAGTTCATTTCTAAAACTTTAAAGATTGTAACTTCAACGTTATTTTAGAAAAAGGTTAATCAGTATTTTCTTCTACTTTTTCTTTTTAAAAAGTCGGTTGCAAATTAGTAAAGTTTTATACCAAATAAAAGGAAATATTAAGAATATTTTTACTGGGTTATGAAAAATTTCGTACCAAATTTCATTTCCACGAGTGAAAGTTTCCTTTGATACACGTTTTTTTCTTAGAGAGAAGATATTTAAAATGTCTTTGTTGTAGATAAAAATACTTGAGGCGAATTTATTTCTGTGATCATAAATCCATTTTTCTCCTTTTTTAATACCGTCACTAACTAAAACTAAGGATGGATTTGATTTATAAATTGCAGAAATCACGTCTGGCTCAACGGATTTTGGAAAATATCCCACATAGCGACCAACAATCTGTAATCCAGGATAAGTTGAACGAATATTTCTTTCAGAATCCATTAAACTTCCCTTGTGTCCACCAAGCAAATATAAAGATTTATAGCGAGTTTCTAGAGATGTCATAAAAGAAATGATTGTGGTAAATGGATTATAGCGTTCTGGGATTGGTAATTTGAGGAATTTTGCACCTTTTACAATGCTTTTTGATGTTGGCAAAACCAAAGCCGCATTTTTTAAACAATTCATATAATTTGCATTTCGTTTTGCTTTTAAAATATCCCATACAGAAACAAAAATTATTTGCTTAATTCCTGCTTGTTCATGCAACTGAAACAAAAGATTTTCCATATTTTCTGGCTTCACCACATCCACAGGCACACCAAGTAATTCAATTCTTTGTGATAAATTTTCCATACTTACTTTTAATATCACTCCTATATTCTTTTCTAGTTTAACATTTCAAAAACTTGTTGAACAACAGCTATCCCGTATAAAGCTGCTGTTTCTGCTCGTAAAACATTTATGTTAAAATGTAATGGCAAAAATCCAGCTTGATTTAGTGTTTGAAATTCTTTTTCTGAAAATCCACCTTCGCAACCAACTGCCAAAGCAATTTTTTTTGTATTTTTTAACTTCTCCTTTTCATCAAGCTTATTGAAAAATTTTATATCCAAGGCCTTTGAAGCATCTTCATGAAGAATAAAACCGTAGCTTTCAGCAGCCTTGCTTTTTGTTTCTTTTACCTCTTCTTGCCACAAAGCAGCAGCTTCTTCCACAGAACAAGGTTCTAAAATCCGCGTTTGAACAGGTGAACCACTTTGCTGCAAGGCTTCCTTTACAATTCTTTCCCACCGTTCAAGTCTACCTTTCCCTTCTTGATTTACAGAATATTCACTGATTATAGGCACAATCACCGAAATACCACATTCTGTTCCTTGCCGAATGATTAAATCCATTTTTTGTGGTTTTGGCATAAACTGAAAAAGCCAATATTCTTGTTTTGCAGCAGTATTTTGCTCTGAAACAGAAAGAGCTGAAACACCTTGGGTGGCAGCTTTTTCACGGGGAACAGGCTTTAGGGTCGCAGTTTTTCCATCTGCACTAATGATTTCCATAAAGAGCAAATCCCCATTTTTCAGCCTAACATCAATTTTATCATTGATTTTTAGACGTAAAACATTCATTAAATATCGGTAATCTTTTCCGATAACAAGGATTGAGCCGTTTTTTTCTGTTTTTCCATTAAAAATGAATTGTCGCATTAGTTTTCTTTAGAATTAAGTTCCTGAGAATCTTTATTTTTTTCCTCTTCCAAAGCTTTTTCTTCTTCAATTTCGAGCAAGTTTTTTGTGCTATTTAATAATTCGTAAAAATCTTTGCTATTGGCAATTTCAATTGCTCTTTGAAGTTGTGTATCATAGTCTAAATCGTAAAAGATTTCCCCTGTTACAGAATAAATTCTTACCAATCGGCGTAATACACATTTATCCAAAGGATAATCTTTATAAAGCTCTTCTGCAAAGGCTTCGATTTCTTTTTCTGTTACATTTTTCACAGATTTTGCAAAATCGTTGATTTTATTGCTATTCATCAAATCAACGTAAATTTGTTGTTCTTCTTCTGAAACCCCTGGAAGTTTTACTTCTTCATCCGGTGGAATTCCAATTTTATCAATATTTGCTCCAGATGGAGTGTAATATTTTGCAATGGTAACTTTCATTCCGTCTTCATAAGGAAGACCTCGAGGTTCTTGAACAGAACCCTTTCCATAAGTATTTTGTCCAACAAGATAAGCAGACTTTGTATCTTTTAAAGCTCCAGCTAAAATTTCTGAAGCAGAAGCAGATCCTCCGTTTATTAACACAACGATTGGAATATTTTTTGGCATTGTTGTAAATTCAGGACTTGCATAATAAGTGTCAGAAAAATATGATTTTCGTCCCTTTGTAGAAACAATAATTCCTTCATCAATGAATTTATCTGAAACTTCTTCTACAGCAGATAAAACCCCACCTGGATTATCTCTTAAATCGATGATTAAAGATGTAAAGTCATTTTCAATAAAATAATCTAAAGCTTCTTGAACCCGAATTGATGTTAATGGAGTAAATTCAATAATTCTAAGGAAAGCTGTTTTTCCAGGAGCTTCATTAATAAATCCTGATTTAACAGTTGGTACTTCAATCAAAGCACGAGTTAAAACCACATTAAATTCCATGGATTCTCCACGGCGAACAGTAATTTCCACATCTGTTCCCGGAACACCCCGAAGGAGAGAAACTGCATCTTCCAGAATTAAATCCTTTGTATCAGTTTCTCCGATCTTAATGATTTTATCTCCAATTTGAATTCCAGCCTTCCAACCAGGAGTGCCTTCTATTGGATTTGTTACTTCAATGTAATCAGTTTTTGTGATTGTAAGACCAACGCCACCAAACTGCCCTTCTGTTGTATCCGAAATACTTCTTTGTTGACTCATATCAAGATATTCAGTGTAAGGGTCTTCTAAAGAGCCTAAAAGTCCTTCCATGGCACCACGATAAAGAGTTTCTGGATCAACATCTTCTACATAGTTTTGTATAACATAATTAAAAACAGCGTTAAGTAATTCTAAATATTCTTTTGATTCTTGAAGTTTTTGCAAATCAGTCTTGTTTGTTTGTTGAATTTTTGAAGCACAAGTTGCTGGTGCAATAAATAAAACAAGAATTACAAAAATACAAATTGAAATAATAAATATCTTTTTTCTTTTATTCATAGTTGGTAGTTTAACTTATTTTAAAAGTGCGTACAAGAGAATTGGTTAATATTTTCAATATTTCAATTATTTTCAAAAAATGTTTAAAACAAATTCAGTTTTGATGTTTACATTAATTGCCGAAACTTTATAATAGACTATTAGAAGAAACATTAGGAAATAACCTAATAATTTGGAGAAAAAAAATATGCAAATTATTCCTGTAGCAAGTGGAAAAGGCGGTGTTGGAAAAAGTCTTCTTTCAGCAAACTTAGCAGTAGCACTTGGAAAAGCTGGAAAAAAAGTTGTTATAGCAGATTTAGATTTAGGAGCCTCTAACCTTCATTTAGTTTTAGGACAACAAGCTCCAAAATGCGGAATTGGAACTTATCTTGCAGGGCAATCAAAATTCAACGAAATTATTTGTCCAACTGATTATCAAAATGTTTCGTTTATTGCAGGAGATTCAGAAATTCCTGGCCTTAGTTCAATCAAAACATCTCAAAAAAACGACTTGATTCGTGAATTTCAACGAGTAGATGCAGATTTTTTAATTCTTGATTTAGGAGCTGGAACCCATCTTTCAATTTTAGATTTTTTCTTGCTTTCTCCACAGGGAATTATCGTTACAGCTCCAACTGTTACAGCCACCTTAAATGGCTATCTTTTCTTAAAGAATGTTGTATTTAGATTGATGTATAATTCCTTTAAGAAAAATTCAAAGGCTTATGAATATCTTGAAAAATTAAAACAAGACTCCTCTTCTTTGCAAAAACTTTATATACCAAAATTATTAGAGGCAATTAAACAAATTGATCCAACCAGTGC
>JAEIGA010009151.1_pt1 | contig 14984 bp, 9 predicted proteins | sample 9270691 | NCBI WGS metagenome assembly JAEIGA01 (sample SAMN17057246, study PRJNA624740) | gut metagenome | biome: biome; isolation source: fecal sample | host: Bos grunniens | place: China: Xizang | collected 2019
GAATTGGAAAAAAGAGAGAATATATTGCCCTTCTTGAAAAAGGAGAGACAGATATGCAACTCTCTACATTCCTGATGATTACAGAGGTGCTCGGGTTAAAGTTATCTCTCTCATATTGATACAGATGTGAAATTTAAATACAAAACAGAGGCGTTCCGAAAAAACGGAACGCCTCTGCTGTTTCAGATCGAGATTCGATTACGCCTCAGCTACAACTGTGCTGAGCTTCTCTGAAAGCTCGTCAAGCTTCTCGAACATAGCCTTAGTGAGGCCATTGTAGTAAGCTTTCTTGTTGCCCTCAGCGTGAGCAGCCTTAAGCTTGATGTCGTTGTAGAGGTCAACAGCCTCCTCAACTATCGCGTCAATCTTCTCAGCGTCCTTGTGAGGATTGAGAATAAGGAAAAGCTCACAGTCCTCGATGAACTCGCCGATGAAGAACTCGATGTCCTTCTTAAATACTCTAAGATTCATAGTGAAATACGTATTAAATGAATTGTTATAACGATACAAAGGTAATAAATTCAACAGAAAACTCAAAAAAACTTCTCCATTCGCGCGCGTGTACGAGAAAATGCATATATTTGTAAATTGCAGATAAAGTTCCGGATATACAAAAATTGAGTTTTATGATGAAGCGTCTATTGACTATGCTTCTTTTCGCGTTATCGTTTGCAACTCTACGAGCTGCAGAGGATTCGTATGACGTAAACTCAGTTGAACACAAATTCCGGCTTTATTATTGGCACGACCGCATTGATATCGATGAAAACTATCTGGACAACCAGAATCAGATAGCGCATATCAGGAGATATCTCGAAAAATCTCCACGCATCGACAGCATCGTGGTCTATGCATGGGCATCTCCGGAGGGTGTATATGAGAAGAACGTATGGCTTTCGGAAAAGCGTGCTGAGGCAGCCAAGCGTTTCATACTTGAAAACGCGCCTTCCGGCTCGGCTCTCAAACCCGAGAATATCATTCTCAAGCCGATGCACGAAAACTGGGATGGATTGCGACAAGCAGTCGAGGAAACATATTTCCGTCATGACCGTGAAAAAGTTCTCGAAATCTTGAGAGACACCACCATCAAGGGTGATACTAAAAAGTGGCGCCTGAGCCGACTGGACAACGGATACACCTACAACTTCATCATCCGTCACCAGATGCCTCACCTTCGTGTGGCTGCCTGGATATGTGTATGGGCGCCGACCCTTGCGCCGCTCCCTGAAGTTCAGGAGCCAAAAGACTCTCTTGAAGCAACTCACAAGGAGCCGCAGAGGCCGCAGCCGCAAAGACCTGGTCCGATTCCGGTGTTCTCACTTCGCACAAATCTTCTTGTGCCTGCCCTTAACTTCGGAGCTGAGCTCCCGCTGGGCGACCATTGGTCAGTAGCTGCAGACTACTACTACCCATGGTTCTGGCCAAGTCAGAAGAACAAGGACTGCTTCGAGCTCCTTGGCTGGAGTGCTGAGGCACGCTACTGGTTTGGGCGCGACAGAAGGCCACAGGACCGCCTCAAAGGGCATTCTGTAGGACTATATGTAGCAGGAGGATACTACGATTTTGAAAAGGACTATCGTGGAATGCAGGGTGAATTCGTCAGCCCTGGACTTGACTACACATATTCAATGGCCATCGGCCGAAAGAAGAACCTCCATCTCCAGTTCACCCTTGCCGCAGGATTCATCCGTTCATGGGGCCGAACATATAACGTATATGGAGACTATGGTGACCTCTACCCTGATGACGGAACCCTCATCTGGGACTATGTAGGTCCGACCAAGGCCGCAGTCACCCTCGTGGTGCCGTTCTATAAAAAGGAGGGCAGACGATGAGGTGTATAAGGACCATAATGCTCACATTGCTGTTGGTGTTGACCGCAGTGTCATGTCAGAGACGCCCATTTGCGGAATATCGCTCCAAAGTGTCCCTCAATGTGATCATCAACACAAATATCATCAACCACGTACAGGATGAGCTCCCTGAGACAATGCGAGTGGACCTCTATGATCCCCAGACAGGTCAGCTTAAATATACAGACTATGTCGGCCCGACAGGAGGATACATCCATCCGGCTCCAGGAGTATACGACATGATTGTCTACAGCATCGGATCAGAAAGTACAATCATCCATAACGAGGAAAACTTCAACGACATCGAAGCGTACACCAATGAGGTCTCAGCCTTCATCAAGGGACAGATGGCTCAGTTCCTGGCCAAGCGAGCACAGGCCGCAAGGGAGCGGGCTGCGAAGAAATATGCTCAGCTGAAACAGCAGAGTGATGACGCTGAAGCAAAGGCTCCGCAGCCATTCGAGGATGAACTGGTGGTGAATCAGCCTGACCATGTCTTCGTGGGATGGTATCACAACCTGGAAATCCCAGTAGTATATGAAGAGGATGGAGAGGTGGAAATATATATCGAAGTGGATGCCCATACCCTCGTTGAAACTTGGATCGTGGAGGTAAGGAATCTCGAGGGAGCCGAGTGGATTGCAAACACAATTTCGATCATGTCAGGACAAAAAGGATCCGTGCACATGGGACCGAACGTACACTCTGAAAAGGTGGTGAGCGTTCACTTTGACATGGCTGTCACAGACAGAGAAGACGGTCAGGGCAAGTGCCTCAAAGGCAGACTGAACACCTTCGGCGTCCATCCGGACAATCTTGCCGGAGCTACACTCGACATGAACATCACAGACCTTGGCGGCGCAGACTTCACCTACCATTTCGACGTCACCGACCAATTCGAAAACAACGAAGAACGATACATATTGATCGAACAGCCACTCGTGATTGAAGAACCTAAAGTCTCCGGAGGAGGCTTCCAGCCAGAAGTGGAAGACTGGAATGATGTCAGAACAGATATTAACTTGTAAAAATACAAAACAATATAAACAACAATTAATTAACTTTTTAACAATTCAATTATGAAGAAGTTTTTTATTCTTGCATCGGCAGCGATAGTTGCTCTTGCATCATGCGCAAAGACTGAGGTCGTTTACAAAGACGCTCCTGAGGAGATTGCGTTTAAGACTGTGAATATGCCTATGACCAAAGCGGCATATAATCAGAACTTGGGAGTTGCGGCTTTTTATCTAGACTCAAAGGAGGCTTACTTCGATGTAACTGAGTTCTCTCTCCACAATGGTGTTTGGAATGGTAATCAGTATTGGCCGTTGGCTGATGCTCTTACTTTTGCTGTGTATGGTCCGTTTGGTGGCGCAACTGATGTTGATATGACTGCAACAAACCTTGCAGCTACAGCAGTAAATGGTGATGTTGACTTCCTTTATGCATATATTGACAATGCAGGTGCAGGATATACAAAGAAAGCTTTTCAGGAAGATGGTGTTCCTGTTGAGCTCGCTCATGCAAAGTCAAAGGTTAGTGTTCATGTTTCGACAGGAACAAATGAGAATGTAACCGCTGTTGAGCTCCTTGAAACTGCAATGACTGGAGATTGTGCAGTAACTTTTGCAAACAATAAGGTAGAGTGGACAAATAAAAACTCAGCTACTGTAGATTTCACTACTACCACAGAACATTTTGTAGTTCCTGCAACTCCATCTAAGCTTAAAATTACATATAACTCAGTTAGCCCGGCTCAGACTGGTCTTGATGTAACCATTGATCTTGCAGGTCAGATAATGAAGGATAAGGATGGTAATGTGCTTACAGAAACTGACTGGCAGCCAGGCTATTCTTATACTTATCACATTAACATCAACTCCAACCAGATTACAATCCATGCTAAGGAAGCACCTTGGATTGAGGCTGAAAATAAATAATACTCCAACCCCCAGGCCCCTGACCGGACCTGAGGGTTCCATAATAAAACCATGAGATTAAAAGCATACATAAGAACAATAGTGGCGGCACTGATGATGGTGTCGTCGGTGGCAGCTTGCTCTAAGATTGAGCGTGTGCAGGATTCCGCAAAGCAAGAGATTGTTTTGTCTCCTTTGGGCGCAGTCATGACCAAGGGAACTGCTTTGGCTTCTGACACAAAGTTCGGTGTGTTTGCTTATAATACAGACTGCCCGGGAGAAGTGGCTTGGAACACTCCTGAAGCCTGGGGAGCAATCAACCCGGCATCACCTTATCTGAATAATGCCGCTTTTGCGTATAGAGACGGATACTGGGGAGGAGACCCGAATCCATATTATTGGCCGCTTGCGGGATCTCTTATGTTTATGGGATACTCACCGTACATGACCACCAATGTGGAATTAGTGGCGAATCAGGTGGACATGAATCCATATCTCCACATTAAGTTCGCTCAGAACACGACTCCGGCACAAATGATTGATCTTCTCTGGTTTGATGTCAGGGATGTGGCGAACGGAAAGACAATATCAAAGACAAGCAATTCGATCCCAATAGAGTTCAAGCACGCTTTGTCGCAGGTGTCGTTCGAATTCGTGGATGCAGCAGACCATTTCCAGCTGAAATCAATAAGACTTAAGGATTGCATCAACGAGTCTGAGTTTTATTCAGGAGCTACTCCAGGCTGGTTGCCTGATATTGATGCTGTTGAGGATTATGTTCTGCTCAATGTTGCAGATGATGACACAAAACCGCAGTTCAATGGATGGGAGACACCAGCAGAAGAAATGCTCTATATCATCCCACAGTATCTCGATGGAATCTTCCCATCTGTGAGCGGAACTCTTGACAATGGATTGGATGTGGTGCTTGAGATTGAACTGACAGATGGTTTTGGAAGCGAAGTGGTGGAACTTCCGCTAAAGAATTATACAGAAAGATGGGAGATGGGAAACCACTACCACTACACTGTTGCAGTGACTGCAGATCCTATAGACTTCACGTCTCCTGATTTCACAATCATACCACAAGTTGTTTCGATGTAATGAAGAAGTTATTTACATACATATTGATTATCTTCTCTGTCCTTTCGTGCAGGGAAAAAGAGGAGCTGCCTCAGATAGAACCGGCCTCCATCTCTTTTTCTTCTCCAGGAGTAGTTCAGACAAAATCCGTATTGATTGAAGATAAGAGCCAGCTTGAGATAGGTAGTGGTCAGCTTGGCTATTCTGTGTTTGCTGCACGATACATCCCTGCTGCAGATGGGGCGATAACGAGCCATGAAAAGTTCATGGATAATGTCCTGGTGTCAAGCTCAGACAATGGACTGACATGGGGTTATGATGCGGATCCTGCTCAAGAGGGTATCCAGCAGTTCTATTGGTCTCCAGGTGCAGTGCATAAGTTCTTTGCTGTGTATCCGTACTATGAAGCGGAAGATGGTGACAATTCAACAAATAACGATGTATATGATTTAGGACTGACATATGCCATAAATGAGGAGGTTCATGCTCTCCAGGTGACTGGAAAACATCCTGTTACCGAGGCAAGCCTTATCGATGAGCCGGGGGCAGTCGATCCTTCGGTGACAAAGTTGATCTGTACCGGAATCGACAATGCAGGAAATAACCTTTGCCCTGATATTCTTTATGGAGTTAAACTTTATTCGGATCCATATAGCGTGAGTGAAAATCGAGCTCCTGTGAAGTTTACTCTCAGCCACGCGCTTTCAGCTGTTTCATTCAGAATCAGAAATGCGTCGGAGTATAAGATACTCGGGGTTCAAACGCAGAATATCACCGGATTTAAAAATGCCTCAGAATATGTGCGTCTTTCTGATGCTGGACCTGTTTGGGGACCGTTGTATACGGTGACTGAGCATACATTTAAAGTTCCGAATATTACATCTCCAGTTGAGAGTGGACAATATTATCCGACTTCAGGAAGTGAGTATTGGTACACGGCTCTTTTGATTCCGCAGAATTTCGGAAATCAAGCAACCAGCCCGTCGTTCAAGTTTACAGTCGAATTTGACTCAACAAGCGCTAAAGACTATATAATTAATTTTAAAGACTATCAGGTTCATAGTAATGCGGAACATGCTTTCAGCTTCCTGCCGGGATATCGATATGTCTATAATATCAATGTGACATCAAGTGTTATTTCCTGCCATGTGGATGTGGTTCCTTGGATTGAGGATGAACCTATTGAATTGAACTAATGAAAAGAATCATATACATATTTCTTCTTTTGACTTTCCTAGCCTGCAATAAGGAGGACAGGCCTGCCGGCTATGGCAAGGCTATGGGATTCATCGTGACAACTCCGTCTGTGACAGTGAACACTAAGGCAGAACTGACAGATGCCATGCTTGAGGATGCAACAAAGGATAACCTTTATGTCTATGCCGAGATGTCGGATGGTACAACATCATCTCCGATAGTCAGCATGCCGGGTTCGGAGCTTAGTTATAACTCAACCATGAAAGTATGGAATCCGGTGGAATATGAGTATGTATGGACAAATGAAAGTTATGTGTATACCCCGAAAGCTTTAACTTGGGATAGTACAGGAAATTCGTATTACCGATTCTATGGCTTTGCCTATAGTTCTAATGCTGCCATAGGAACAAATCTGTCCTTGTCAAATACGACCTATGGACGTCAGTTCACAGTCACTCAACCCACTTCTGGAACAGGAGAAAATACGATTGACTATCTGCTTTCGTCACTTGTGAATGTTGCCCCGTCAAAAAACTATCCGCTTGTTCCAATCGAACTTGAACATGCGATGGCAAGGGTGGATGTGGATGTACAGATTGCGGATGCCATGTTTGACGCAGATAAGAATCCGCTTGTTCAGGATGTCAGCGTTTCCATAAGCGGAATCAAGAACAAGGCCACAATGCTTTGTGTTCAGCCGAAGTCTTATGGCGAGGAAGGCACAAATACCTGGTATATAACATTTGAAGGAAACACAACTGCCACATATACTCAACCGATTTCCAATTCAATCGATGATAATCTGGAAGATGTGGGAACAAAGCTGGACATGTCATTCATGGCAGTTCCGATTCTCAATGCTGAAATGGATGAATATGTTCTGACATTGGAGTACAACAGCAATCCAAAGGCAGGAACTTCTGCAGGGAAGGATTATGTGTACACATTCAATCTTAAGGATTATTCTCCTAAGGGTTGGGTTAATGGTCACAAGGTGAAGTATGTGTTGACAATCGATAATAGTATTCATCTTAAGGGAAATATAGTGGACTATCAGGATGTGGATTATATTGAGGCTGTGCTTGTCCCTGAAATCCCGGGAACTAAATAACCTGTAGAGTCATGATGAAAGACGTTTTACAACATATATACCGATATGCATGGGTGCTTCTTGCACTCCTGCTTGTGTCCTCTGCCTGTAATTGGATTGAGGATGATCTGGTGTTTTCGGACGAAGTGAAGTTGACAGCTTCGCTTTCTCCTGCCTTGTCCACTGTTTACACTAAGGGAGTAGGTGAGATCAAATCGACTCATGCCGGAGAGTTGGAGATCGGTGTCGCCAAGACTTTCACTGAGACTATATCTGGAGCTGATGGCGTCAATGAGGTCCACAATTTCAATAATGCTCAGAATCCTCAGGCCTTACGTGCTGTGATGGGGGCTCCATCTGTGGATAACCTTGGATTGCGTGATATAAAGTTCGATGATTTCCAGGGTTACCCTGATGCAAGTACAGAGCTGAATTATATCGCTTGGTATCCATACGCAGGAGGCACATATGACAATCCGACAACAGGAAACTCCACCGTTTCTTTTAATATTCCGTCTGATGCTTCAACAGATATCCTCTATAGTGATGTGGCTTCTGGAACCAGACTCTCTGGATTTAATACGATGACTTTCCAGCATGCACTTGTGAAATATACCATCAAGGTCTATGCAATGGAGTCCGATGAGGCAGCCGGTTCGGTTTCTGACGTCTGGGGAAAAATCAAGTCTGTGACTCTTGAGGGAATGCCTTCAACTTGTGTGTTGAATCTTCCGACAGCGTCAGAAAGGACTTCAGATGTGACATTTACCGGCACTGCTGATCTTCATAGAAATGCTCCAGAAGGTTTTGATAAGATTCCTGTGGGCTTCTCCAAGGCAGCTGAACTGACATATTTTCTTGCCCCTCCTCCGTCAAATGCAGAAAATGTATTGAACATCAAGGTGATTACAGAAAAGTCAGCAAGTGGAAAGAATGCAGAAACATCCATTGCGCGAGACTTCCAGCCAGGAAAGCACTATCAGATATATCTTAGATTCACGACACATGGTATCATCAGTGCTGAAGTAGTTGCCCGTGAGTGGACTGATTCGCATGATTTCCTTCATGTGGATACCAACCAAGGAATGTATTATAATCTGAGCGAAAGCCATTCGTCCAATTCATACATGGTGTCTGCAGCATATAACTATTGTTTCGATGCCACAGTCAGAGGAAACGGATACACAGGAGTGGCAGCAATTCCTGGTGCAGATCCAGACATATATAAATTGGGTGAACCTGTAACGACTGAAATTATCTGGACCGACCTCGTGTCCGCAACCAATGAAAACCTCAATGATATCATCACTGTACTGCCGAAGGTAGTGGAAGGTCATGTTTTCTTTGAGGTCCATCCAAAGGTATTGGGAGGCCATGCTCTTAAGAAGGAAGGAAATATTGTGATTGGTGTCAAAGATAAAGTTGGTAAACTGCTTTGGGCTTGGCATATCTGGCTGACTGACCGTCCAGCGGAGCAGGGATACAAGAATGGATTTGCAGTTCAGGATAGAGACTTGGGTGCGACTGCTTATAATGCTGAGACCGAACCGAATGGAATCAACGGCTTGTTCTATCAGTGGGGTAGACCGACTCCGCTTCCTCTGGGAAAAACTGTTTATAAACCTAATTATGATACAAATGGGGTATGGACAAGTAATACAGCGGTTACATTCACTGCAAGTGATGATGTTGTGCCGATAATTGACCGTGTCAAGTCTCCGACTGTATATTTTAATGCTAAGGCTACAGCAAGTGATAAAACCATCACAAAGAGTCTTTGGGGATGGAGAACCCAGACAGACGAGTACGCCAAGTCCATCTACGACCCATGCCCTCCGGGATATCGTGTGCCAAGTATCAAGCTTTGGCGTGATCTTGTGATTGAGGATGAAAATAAGGATGGTAAGCATGATGCACATGTCGTTGGTGCAAATGTGGCGACCAAGTTCAAGGTGGATGTGAACCACACTGTTGTATATTACCCGATGACAGGATATTATACATCCCTTACCAAGAATGATAGAATGAATAAGGGAGCATACATGTGGGCAGCTACATTTGAACTAGGTGCACTTAATAATCTCGATGATGATGCGCCATATGGCCTTGGATTCAAACTTGATGAGGCGGACGCAAACAATGAGCTAAATGAGATGACCATGGAGCCTGTGCCATCTTTTATAGCAATGCCGGTGCGTTGTATCTCTCGAATGAGCAAGGCTCATGTGACAGACTTAAGCGACTATCAGACAGCAAATAGCTATATAGTGTCCAAGAAAGGTTTCTATAAGTTCAAAGCAACAGTACGAGGTAACGGTGTGGGTCTGCTTGTTGCCCCAGGTGAGACATCTACAATTGTTCTCACAGAGCAGCTGAAGACGGTAGACATCAAGAGTCAGCTCGTGGCTGTGGAACCATTGTGGTGGCAGCCAGCTGCAGGAACGTCTATAGTGAGACCGGAAATCTCGCTGCAGAACAATGGTGTTCCGGATGCTGATGGATATGTGACTTTTGAACTGAAAACGTTCCATGAGGGTAATCTTATTCTTGCAGGTTATGATGCTAAGGGTGAAATCATCTGGAGCTGGCATCTGTGGTTTACTGAAGACCCGGCAATGATGAAGTCCAATTCTTTTGTGGTCATGGACAGGAATCTTGGAGCAACTCATGCCCCGACAGGCACTGCTGAGCCAACTGGAAATAGCCTGAACGAGACACATGGTTTTTATTATCAGTGGGGAAGAAAGGATCCGTTTGTGGTCGAAAACTCAGTGGTTTATGAATATAAAGATGGAGTCTACACTCAGATCACAGCGTTCTCGGGAACCAGTTCCTTCAAGAAGCAGAATGATGCGGCATCGAAGACCGTCGAGAACTCAGTTAAGAATCCGATGACCTTCCACCTGGCCACAAATCCTCAGAGTTCAGGAATCTTCGATAATAGTGATTTCTTCTATTCTTACAGTGTTTCCGAAGCCGATAATGCTTTGGAAAACCAGTGTTTCAGTAATCTGGTTTATCCTGATAACAAAAAATCATTCTGGGGCTACTCGGCGGCGACCGGATATGGTGTGACAACAACCAAGACTATGTATGACCCATGCCCTCCGGGTTATATCGCAGCCCACTATCTGATCTGGACAAATACTGAGCGTAACGGAGATAGTAGTGTCAATTACTATTCTAATCTTGATACGGGATGGAAATACCATAATATAGGTGGAACAGGTGGATTCTTTACGACCGAGTATGATACGCTCTTCGATCCGGCTTGGTATCCGTTTGCCGGATATATCAATGGAAAGGATGGCAAGTTGTATAAGCAAGGAAATATGGGAATCATCCACACCTCCACCCCAGCAGGACTTGGCTCACGAAGTCTTGCGTATAATGCGACATATAGTGGTCAGATAGTCGATCACAGCTACCGTGGACTGCCATCCACATTTGCCTACCCAGTAAGATGTCAAAAGGAGTAAAAGGATGAAAAGAATATTCTATATAATTGCTGCGCTGATCTGCACTGCCTGCTCATTGGAGCTTTTTCCGGATGAGAATATTCCGAACTATGTTCAGTCGGGTTTCTCTTCTGAGATTGCTCCGTCTGCATATGTGAACAAGACGGACCTGCCTCCGGCGGCGACCAAGGCGATGATAAATGTTTCCACAGTGGCTTCAATGGAGGCCAATGTGCTGAGAATTGATGAAAATCGTAATCCGGACACGGACGAGGGATTATACACATTCGGTTCCTGGGAGTCAGCATATCTGGCAGAGGCCACCGTGGCTTCTCCGGAAGACATCACATGGCTCAGATCGATGACCTTGAACCCGGTGCAGGCCTATAGTTATAAGGTGAATGATTCAATGGGCGATGAATCGAAGGATACGACATTCTATCACACAAGAATGATCAGCTGGTATCCGCGAACCTGCACACTTTATAAGGATGAGGAAGGAGAGGCTCCGGTTATGCGTTTTTCAGATTTTCATACAGTTGATCAGTCTGTGTATACTGTTGATTCTGAAACAGGGAAGGTGGCCATCAATTTCAAGGGCCTTGACGGAACCAAGGATGTGATGGTCAGCAATATTGTGGAGGGTCAGCATTGGCATTCATACCGTGACACGGAAGTAGATTCAGAAGGAACGAATATATACACATATCCGTTCGGTGATAATAAATCAAACCCTACATATCTTAACTATATGACGTATAAGCACTATCTGTCAGCTGTCAAGATATATGCTTATGCGGACGAATCCGATCAGGTGACCTCGATGTGGGGTGCCATCAGAAAAGTAATCATGAGAAATCAACCATCGGAGGTCTCTGTCACGTTGCCTTCACCTTCTGAAATGGATGATGCTACGATTGCTGATAACGTTCAGACTAATGCAGAGGATTATGGTACTCCGACTTTTTCTGGTTCTGTTGACTTTCCGTTGATCAAGACCGCGATGTTCGACTCTGAAACCAATGATACTGAAGATCAGGAGATTGCAGAGGATAATCCGCATCTTGTTCAAGGTAAACGTATATACCTTGGCTATGCTATGATTAAGCCTAATATGATAGATGGTCAGCGTCTTGAGTTTGATGTGCATACCGATGCGGGTGTTCTTTGTTTGTCCGTGCCGATGACAACAAATATTACTACTACGGTGGGCGGTGTGACGACTACAGAACTGAAGGAATGTTTCCAGCCGGGATATTTCTATACTGTTGATGTTAAATTCAATACAGAGGGAGCTGTTGCGGATATCGTGATGGAGTCAGGCGAGGATCACTATTTTGACCTCTCGACAGGTCAGGAGCTTGCAAATGGAGAGCACACATATCATTATGCAAATTGCTATGTCATCCATCCTGAGATCAAACGCTCACTTGGAGAAGGTGAAACCAACTTTGCCTATTATGATGGTTATGCCTTCCTTGCAACAATGATCGGAAGTGCGACAGCCAAAATATATCCTGAGTTTGCGTCAGACCGAACATCGAATATGATTGACCCGGTGCGTGCCGGTCTCTTGTGGGAAAGTTCACCTGGACTTGTGACTCATGTTGAGTTTATGTATGGATATGTCAGGTTCAAGGTGCAGCCGCCTCAGATCAAAGAGGGTGGAGTATGGAAGAAAAATCCTGCATATAAGGAAGGAAATGCTGTGATTGCTGTATATGATTCTCAAAGAAAGGTGCTGTGGAGCTGGCATATATGGATTACCGACGAACCGCAGGATGTTAAATACACTATTGGTTCTGGCAAAACATTTACTCTTCTTGACAGAAATCTTGGTGCGACGTCTGCGACCACTAGTGCAGGAACATTGCTTGAGACCTATGGACTTTATTATCAGTGGGGAAGAAAGGATCCATCTATGGGACCTCCTGATGCGCATTATCGTCCTCAGAGTACAGCGACCATGTATTATTATGACTATTATGGTACAGCATGGAATTCTGCCGGTGTGGTCACAATGGACCGTCCTGGAATACGTGATGGAGTCGAGCATCCGATGTATCTCATCCTTCCGACAGACTTCTCTATGACAACCTACCAGTATGACTGGATGTACACCGATGTGGATAATCTTTGGGGAGACTACAAGGAGAAGACCATCTATGATCCATGCCCGTTCGATTATATGGTTCCGCAAGATGAAATATCTACACTGTTTGCGTCCAATACTCCTGCACATGTTTCAGGCCAGGGAATGACCATAAATGGAGTTGTTAATGGAAATGAGCAGTTTTCATCATTCTTTCCGTTTGCAGGTTATAAGGGTGTAGATAAGGGTGTGTCTTCTTTGAGCAGTGCATGGAGGTATGTAGGAGCTAAAGGAGACTATATGTCCGCCAAGATTGAGCCGAACGGTCATCGTTCACGTACATATATTTCAGATGCATATAGTTGGACTGAATATGGTGCGGACGCAGATAATGATGGTGATGGTGATGCCAGCCGTACATATAATTCACGAATCAATGCTGATGACATGGCAAACCGCCGAACAGCAGCCTCTGTCAGATGTGTGAAGATGAACTATGGTTTGCCGGCATCGTTGTCAGCAAGTTTCATCGGTGATAGGTCTTATGCGTTTGTTGGCAATGGTAACATCAACTTCACCTATAGTGTTACGGCTGTTGGAGATGGTGTGCAAGTCCAGAATGCATATATTGATTTGGATGGAAATGCGCTTCCTGATAATACTGGTGTGCTCCCAGGTACACCGGCTACTTATATCAGCGGCACCAAGACATATGCTGTTCCTGCTGCCGTAGGAAATGGTCTGGCACGTTATAGACTGGTTTCAGAAGGTACAGGTTCCGTGGTTTCACGTGTAAGCTATACTCTCAGATTGTTTGATATTGCAAATCTTGCAGTAGATGGAACTGATATCACCACAACCGGTTATGCTTGTGATCAGAGTGTAAAACATGCAGTTTCATTTAACCTTTCTGGTCTTGAGTCTGACTTTACAGTCGTGGTCAATGGTGCAGTTGCAAATAAGAGTTCCGTCACGCATGAGTCAAACGGTTTATCGATCATGACCTACACTGTGCCGAATGATACTGAAAATCCAGGTATCAATATACCAGGTCATCTTCATATCCAGATTATTGACGCAGATGGAAATCTTGCTTGTGAGAAATCGTATGATGTTCCAATGGCCAATGTCGAGACAATATATAAGTATTCAGTTGATACAAGTAAGCGTATTACTGATGTAGATGACCTTGAAGCGGGAGGTTTATATGTCATTCAGTCGTATTATACATATTATGCGGACAACATTAGTGATTATTATTGTATTTCTGCTACTGATGATAAGCTCTCTTGGACTAAGGGAAGTATAACCAATCTGGGTACTGCCGATGTTGATTCGAAGCTTGTCTTCTACTTCCATAGGGATGACTCCAAGGAAGGCGGAGTTAATGGATATAACAGTGTATGCGCGGGAGCATGGAAAAGTGCCTACAATGGTAAGTTCTTTAACGAGAACTTCGACATGGTGGATGATGAGAACAGTGCAGCCTATATGACTGTTGCAAACAAGAGTTCCTATTATAGTGCTGAGTTCTTCCGCGGAAACACTGGTACGTACTTCTGTTACATTAATGGAGTTCCAGGATGGAACTCATGGGCAAATCTGTATCAATACCCATATCGCTGGCAGATATATCCAGTGACGGCAACTCCTGTTACTCCATAACAAGAGGATTTATTTAGGAGGTATCTAAAGCCGCGTAGCAGCAATAAGCCTGTGAGCATTCTCATAATAGTCCGCATCGCCCGGTATCAGGGAGTTGATGCGGACTTTGTGTGAGGAGTGGATGATGCGGTTGCCTCCGAGATATATTCCCACATGCGTCACTCTTCTAGGCTTTTCTGCTGTGGCTGGGGTGCCGAAGAAGACCAGATCGCCGCGTTTGAGGTTCTGGACTCTTCCGTTCATTTCTTCGATAAAGTCCATCTTGAACTCACCCTTTTCATTCTTGTCTTTGATAATTCGGCTGTCCTCATCCCAGAAAGCAGGGTCGCACTTCATTTCTACAGGCGTTCCGCAGAAGATCTGCTGAGATGCATTACGCGGCAGCAGCACATCATTCATAATCGCACTGATGCGCACAAGTCCACTGCAGTCCACGCCCTTAGATGACATTCCACCCCAAAGATATGGGACTCCAAGCAGCTGATGTGCTGATGCTATGATATCCTCCATCTTTTTTGCGCCGATCAGTCCCTCCTGTCGGTCTCCGATTCTGATATCGCCCCGTTCCCCAAGTTCCCTGACCTGACTTTTGAGTGCCCAGCCTCTCGCTCCCGACGGCAGCACCAC
>JAEIGA010009152.1_pt1 | contig 14982 bp, 8 predicted proteins | sample 9270691 | NCBI WGS metagenome assembly JAEIGA01 (sample SAMN17057246, study PRJNA624740) | gut metagenome | biome: biome; isolation source: fecal sample | host: Bos grunniens | place: China: Xizang | collected 2019
AAAAGAAAAAGAGGTATATGGGCTATCGAAGGTCCCGGATAGCGTCATCATTCTGACGCAGCTTGAAGAGATCAAGAAGCTCAAGCAGAAAAACCACGAGATTGTGGAGAAAGCCAAAGAAAGAGAAGAGCACTGGAAGGTTTATACTGAAGAGCTGCTCAAGACTATTAATGGTGATACCGATGAGGAGAAGAAACATCTTCAGAGGCAGGTCAGGGCGATAAAGAAGGTGGATGAGGACTATCAGTTCATTTTGGAAGAAAATCAGAGGCTCCGACAGAAGAATGAAGCTCTCAGGCAGCAGGTGAAGGATCTTACGGAAGATCTGGGAAACAAGCCTGTGAGTAGTGGTGCTCCTTCGCGAAAGGAAGTCATGAGACAGTTCAACAGGATGAAGAATCGAAGAGCGATAATGGATACACTCGGCTTCCCATATAATGAGGAGATGCCGATAGCATTCAATGCTGTCAACTTCTTCGAGTGGGTCCGTGCCAATAGGCTTTGGTCAAATCTTTATACAGCAATGTTTCAGTTAAAATAGTAAGAGAATGATAACAATTAAAACACTAGAAGTAGCCGGATTTGCAGCTGCGGTTCAGGCATTGAGACTACCATTCAAAAAAGAGTGCAGGAGCAAAGCCTCTTCATTCCAGATGGTAGATGATACATGTGTATTTGATGATAATCCATTTATCAAGTATGGATCAACGGTTGATATATGTGAGAAAGACCTACACCTTATGTCGGTCCTCGTTAAGAGAGGAGATGAGCATGCAAAGTGCATAAGAGGCTGTATTGCTTATGCGGAGATTGAGGCTCCTGTATATTGGTGGTGTGAGCTTGAGACGTATCGTGCCGGACATGAGAGATTGTCATCAGAGTCTACCATGCATGTGGACTGCAGAGGACTCAGTGAAGAAGATCTCGTTAAAGCCAAGTCTGAAATACCAATGGGCAAGATGCTGAAGAAGATTGACTTCTTCAGTTATCAGTGCCTTCGCAATATTGTAAAGCAGAGGAAAGGACATAGACTTCCTGAATGGGAAACCTTTATCAATTGGGTAAGATCCCTTCCGCTTGCAGAACAGCTAATCTTTGTTGGTTTGGAGGATCAGAAGTAATATGGAAGGAGAGAATCTTTTGATGCATTACGGAGTGAGGGTCACTCCTTTTAGGCACGAGGGAACGGGGCAGATGTGCCTTATCGCATATGTGACTCTTCCGGATGGCCGGATCTTACAAAGTCAATGCTGCGAAAATTTGTCGTTCATAAAACAAAGAAAAGAGTTACTGACTTTCTTTACTTCTACTATGGCAGCACGACTTATAGAAGGGCTTTATAAAGATATGCAAGACAAGATATCAAAAATAATATTTGAACAAATACAAACATGAAAGTAAAATTCAAGAAACTACACGAAGGAGCAATCCTTCCAAAGAAGGCAACAGAGGGATCTGCCGCCTATGATCTTTATGTTCCGGAAGACTTCATTGTCGAGCCGGGAAGAACAGTGATACCTCTCGGCTTCGCCATGGAGATGACACCGGGCTATGAAGCCCTCATTGATGCAAGAAGCGGATTCTCCTGCAGGGGAATGGAAGGATATGAGATATTTACCATATATGAATACGAAGCACCTAATGGTGTCACTATAGCCGGATTCTATGATACCGGGTACGCGTTGTCAACTCATATGAGGGACCTTGTCACCAAGAAGTGCATGGAACTAAACCCGAAGAGATTTGACTGCGATGTCATCGAGGGAAAGATCGACAGCGATTTCCGCAAGGGCGTAGGAGTGATCGTTCACAGCAGGGACAAGCGCACCTTCCTTATCAAGGCCGGAACACGCATCGCGCAAATGACATTCCATAAGGTAGAAACAGTCCAGTGGGAAGAAACTGAAGATCTCTCTGAGACCGATAGGACCGGAGGCTTCGGAAGCACTGGAACAAAATAATTCATCATATGATAATCATCAGATACAATGAATGGCTCATTGTCCATCCGGACATACGTAGCACTGTCTACGAGCTTTGTCGAGATGACTTCACGAAGGTGCGTCAGATCAGCAAAGAAGAGGCTCGGGAGAAGATAAAAGAAAATGGGCTTAAGATGGTCCACTTTAATAAACACGGTGCCATCTGGAGATGATGACGCAATCTCCTGCAGTTTATTGGCTTATCTCATTCGTTTGGCTCAGTTTTAGAAATGTAGAAAGAAAAACTGAGAGATATGACAGATATAGACTTCAGGAGATTTGCTTCTCTTTTCTTCGCACTCCAATTGGCAGGAGTGAGCGAAAACCCTATTGCTGATGCAGTGAGACTTGCCAACGAACTTCTGGAAGAACTTCAGAAATACGAATGAAATTTAAACTGGTAAACATAAAGACAACAATCAATTAGACCATACTTATTTTTGCGATATGCTTGTGAACTTATTAAACGATGCGCCTAGGACCGAACCTCTTTTGAGGGTCTATGAAAACTACATGGTATTCAATACATACGCAGCAAAGCTGCTCGGACTTGCTGAAGGGGCGAAGATCTTCTTTGGCAGGGAGGATCGCACTGCTGACTATCTGTATGTAGGGAAAGCCAATATGAAGCAGAGCTATGCTGTGCAGAAGAGAGGAAATACTTATGTTCTCTATAATGCTCCTTTGACAAGAAAAGTTGCAAGCTGGCTTGAGGGCTTAGGCTCTTATCGCATATGCCCGGAGGATAAGATCTCCGACAACGCAGGAAATTCATTTTATAACATATTCAAGAAGAAGTATGGGAAAGATAAGTAGAATTCAATTGAGGGGAATATCTCGCAGCCCTTCCGATCGCATGACTGAGGACGGAGGTGTGGCGGAGTCATTGAATGTTCAGCTCAACGACTCGGAGATTGCACCATCTTTTGCAGCGGAGGAAGTTACTGCTTCGCTTGGGCTTCCCGGTAATTTGAAGGCAGACAGAGTGTTTATTCACAAGACTGCCAACTATGAAAACTATATAGTGGTTCAGTCCAATAAGGTGCTGGCCTATACTCCCGATGTGGATGATAATGAGCCTATTACCATCCTTTCATTGAAAGCCGGAGAGCATGTAAACGATATCTGTTCTATAGGAAATACGCTCATAATAGCAACGAATAATTCGCTTTATTATGTGCTTTATAAGAGTAGAGCATATTCTTCTTTAGGCTCATCTATTCCTTTCCCTCAGATTAACTTTTTGCGCACATCTATAGCCGCAATAAAAACCCCATCAGTAACTGTTTATTCTAGCAGCTCAGGATCGTCCTCAAACGCTGATGCTACAGAAGGAAAATGGTTTGTGATAGGAGGGCACGGTTCAATCCCATCAGAAGGGGATTGGAACGCGCAGTCGACAGGAGGAAAAGAACACACAGGGGCAATTAAAGACTGTCTTACTGCTTTGTGGAATAAGACAAACACACTGCTGGAAGAAGCTAAAATAGCAGGTTACTTGACTTCTCCGGTATTTGTTACTTACGCTATTGAATTATACGATGGCGAGGAGGTCTATCGCAGTATGCCAATATTGATTCCGTCAACAGTAGCAGAGAATCTTCAGGCTCGCGTGGAGACGTATGGTGAAGACACTTGGGAGTCTTTCGGTCCTGATGAAGAAGGAGACTATAGATGGGAAAACTATTGGTACGCTGAGGAGAAGGTAGAAATGGTAAGCGAGCTCCAAAAGTATAAATTATACGCTAAGCTTAAAGAGGAGGATTTTCTTAATTGGAAGGACGTAATGTCTAAAATTAAGATTTATATGTCTGCTCCGATGAGTTGGGGTATTAAAGAATATTCAACTCAGCTTAGCAATAGACAATATGAATCTAGAGAAGAGCCTTTGTTTGATGGTTACTCAAATGATTATACAGAATCATCGGCTAATATCACATTCAATATAAGATCCGATTATAAAGAAGATGTCCTATTCGATTCTTCTCAGACTTTCATGATTAAAGAAATAGAAATCTTTAATGAAGAAAAGACTGCGTTGTCGGAAGATATGCGAAAGCTGATATCTGGCCAGACTCTTGACCTCCAAAAGTTTATTGATGCCACTCGCGAAGACTACGTTGTCCTTCAGGAGCAGGAGAGAATTAAGGATGCCGATATGAAGCACTATCTGCAAGCAGCGTATAAGCTTGATACTTATAACAACAGCTTGATACTTACTCAGCCTACGCAGCTAATTGATTATGGCTACAACAAACTTAATGCATATGATAGGGTTAGCCATGCTTCGACAGGAGTGCTTGAAACAACCTATAAATTTGATGTGACATACGTTCTAGATGGCGCAACAGAAGAAAAGGTGGTGAAAAAATCCTTTACGTACAAAGATGCAGACACATACACAGAAAAAATCTATGCTTTCCAGATATTCCCAGATAGCCGTGCCACTAAAATGCTTGTGAAGTGTACGATAGAGAGGAAACGTGCCGGGGGAAAGACAGAGATAAAGTATGGCAAATTCGACATGTTGCCACATCCTTATCTTGATTGCGCCTACTACTATGGAGGCATAGATAAGGAATTGGTAGACCTATGTGATGCAGATAGTATAGATGAGTATAATTCTAATACTATTGATGATTTGGAGAATAAGCTTATTATATCAGAACAGAGTAATCCGTTTGTCTTTCCTCTTGAAGGTAAATATACTTTCCAGTCTAAAGTGCTTGGAATAGCGGTAGCCAACACAGCTCTTTCTCAGGGTCAGTTCGGTCAGTTCCCTCTCTATGTGTTTACTGAAGATGGAATATGGGCAATGGAGACCGCGGCAGATGGATCGTTTGTTACCAATAAGCCGCTCTCCAGGGATGTGTGTGTAAATCCTGAGTCAATAACATCGATTGACAATGCAGTTGTTTTCGTTTCTGAGCAAGGAGTGATGCTGCTGCAGGGATCGCAGGCTGTGAACATCTCTCCGTATATGAATGGAAGGCACTACACTATCGAGAATACGGCTAAGACCATTATTGAGAGACAGGACTTCTTCTGTGATCTGCTTCCGGTCCTTACAGACAATACTCACTTCCTTGCATTCGTAAAGGAAGCAACAGTAGCTTATGACTATGCCGGAAGAAGGCTCATCTTCATCAAGAAGGATGAGAAGTATCAATACATCTACAAACTTGATACGCAGACATGGCACAAGGGAGCATATGACGTAGACCTTGTGGCTCCAATCAATTCGTATCCGGAATGTCTTGTGCAAGGCAAGGAGGATGGAAAGACTCGTATCTATGACCTTTCTACAATCCTCGATGCGGCAGAGTCGAAGACTCCGGTAAGAGGCGTGATAGCCACAAGGCCTTTTGATCTTGGAGAGCCGGATGTGTTCAAGACTATCACCGATGTGAGGATACGCGGCCAGTTCCCGAAGGGAGCTGTAAAGTTCATTCTCCTCGGCTCTAATGATGGCATTAACTTTGCCACTGTGAGCACTCTTAGAGGACGAGCATGGAAACTCTTCCGAATGGTCATATTGGCAGATCTTGCTCCTACGGAAAGAATCAGTTGGGTGGACATCATGTACGATACCAAGTTCACCAACAAGCTCAGATAGAATCAACCTCCTTGTCTCCGGACTGGGAGGTTTTTTTGTGCCCTGCCCAAACTATAGTAGTTTGTTTTAGTTTGGTAAACATAAAGTCCACAAAGTATGAATGTTGTGTTGCTTTGTCTGCAGTTATAACAAAGAAACATAATATTATGGTTGGACAAATAATCGGTGCAGCAGCACAAGTCGGCTCCGCTATCTATGGGGCCGTTAAATCTTCTGAAGCCAATAAGAAGGCTCAGCAGATGATTCAAAATCAGCGAGACGAAAATAGGAAGTGGTACGACCAGAAGATGGCTGAAGACTATATGCAGCGGTCTGATGTTCAGAATGTACTACGCAAACAAAGAGAACTTCTCAACGAGCAGTATCAGAGAGCTCGCGCTACCAATATCGTAGCAGGTGGAACAGATGAAGCTCTTGCTCTTCAGCAGCAGGCAGCAAATGATGCTATGGGAGACACTATGGCAGACATCGCAGCTAATGCCACTGACTATAAGGAGAACGTGGAGCAGCAGTATCGCACTCAGGATGCAGCTCTTAATCAGCAGCAGATAGGAGTCGAGCAGGCGAAGGCTCAGTCAATTGCTCAGGCGGCTTCTCAGATGGGTTCTGCAGTCAGCGGACTCATGACTGGAGTGGATGCAACAAAGTCAGGTAAGACTCCGCTTACAACCAAGCAGGTTAATCTATATGCAGACGCTCAGCAGCAGATAGCCAATACTCTCGAAGAGGACCTTGCCAAGGCAGATGAAGAAATCGATAAAATATTCGCATAGCTATGGGGAACACAACGATAGATCCTGAACTCAAGGCACTACAGGATGCCGAGAGAGAGAGAGTCGCGGCTGAGGCTGCGGCTGCCAAGGCTGAGCGAGAAGCTGCCGATGCAGCAGAGATGTCCGCTCTGGAGAAATCTCAGGCAGCACAAGCAACTGCACTTGGTAAATACAATCAAGCTCAGTATGAGAATATCGGTCAGATTGTAGGTGATATTCAAGGTAAGGTAGATGCAGCATCAGTAAAGGACGAGGCGGCTCGCAAGAGGGAGAATGCGTTCAGATATATCTCCGGACTTGGAGATACTCTCTCTTCATTCGCCAACCTTGTAGGTGTTGCAAATGGTGCTGCCAATCAGCAGCAGACATATAATTCCCACGCGGTAGTTCAGAAGGCTGAGGAAGCACGCAAAGCTCGCAAGCTGGAGATGGATGATCTTAGCAAGAGACTCGATGAAATGAAGACTCGTCAGCGAGAACTGAAAGCTGCAGGAAGTCTCAAAGAAGCGGAGCTTGCAGCCGCAAGTGCCAAGGAGAAGGCAGCACTCGAGAGAACACAAAGGACTGCAGCAGAGGCAGAGAAGAAGTTCTATGCAACCAAGGGTGATCAGGCTGTTCAGACTGCAACATCTCAATTCAATACGAATAGAGCATTCAATGCACAGCAGGCTCAGGTTAAGCAGGCACAGGAGAACTGGCAGAAGACATACAACATGCAGTATGCAAAGTTCAAGGATGAACAGAATGCTAAGAACTACAACTTCACTTTTGCTGATGGTTCTATTGATATTCCTAAGGATAAACTCAACGATGTCAACGTGGAGAGAATCTTCCAAATGCTTCCGGAGGAAATTAAGAACAGCGTTAAGGGAGAGCAGACTACAATTTATGAGACAGACGAGTTCGGTAACTCTGTAAGGAAGACCGGAAACAAGGCTCCTACATTGGCTCAGAAACTTGCTGCTATAGGAGCGTATGCCGACAAGGAGGAGAATATAAGAAATGAGCTCAAAAGACTTGTGCCTCCTAAAGGAAAGTCTGGAAGGGATTGGAGTAATAGAGAAGAATAAACCAAAACAATATGCCAAAGTATAAAGTTAACGGAAGAACATTTAACATCCCGGATAACGAGGTGGATTTGTTTGAGGCTGACTTCCCGGAAGCACAGCTTCATTATCAAACTAACGATGGAAGGAAGTTCACAATCTATGCAAATGAGCGCAAGGACTTCTTATCTGATTTTCCTGATGCAACTGAATTAGGTTGGGGTGCTCCTATAAAGGAGCAGGCAAAGCAAACTGATCCTTCCCAGCCGGAAGATAGTCTAGAGCAGCCTATGTTCGGAAGTATGGTATATCAGGACAACATCGGCAAGCCGGAAGATAGCCTTTATTATCCTTCTCCTCTTAATGAAGAAGGCCGTGCAGAAGCGGAGCCTATCACTGCAGAAGAGAGATCAAAGCAGGAGTATGACATGCTTATGCGTCAGCTCAACGACTTCGATGCCCAGAACGGAGAATTCATGGATACCTATGAGGCTTATGAGAAAGCGGCTAAACATCAGGTAAATGAAGGTGGTTTCGCTCTTGATACCTTGGAGCGAGAGTATGTCAGCGCGAATAGTAATGACTACCACTTACGTAAGCAGGAACGCGATGCGTTGAACGATAGAATCAAGAATAATTCTTACTTCAACCAGATGCGAATGTCAGAAGCTGATGCTGCTAACGAGACAGTCGAAGCTATCTCTAATCTTATGGCTCAGAACGAGGCTGAGAATAAAGAACTGCACAAGAGGATGCAGGCAATGAATGCTCTTGCCATGAATCCAAGAGGCTCGTTCAGTGGCTTTGCAAAGACAAAAGAGATGCAGGACTATATGGATGAGAGAGCTGACCTTGAAACTGCAAAGAGACTCTACGAGAACACTGCACAGGTATATGCAGCTCCTATCAATGATGGAGAGGATGTACTTAAGAAGTTTGGCCAAGGTTTCGGTCAAAGAATAGAGGATGCAGACTTCTGGTCAATGGGTATTCTTGGCATAGCAGATGATATGAATGCAAGAGCTGCATTCCAAAAGATTCAGGATAAGTTCGGTAGCGTGAAGGAATTTGCGAACCTTACTGATGCTGAGATTGATGCACTCCTTACACCATCAGAACAATTGCTTATCTCTGCAGTGATGGATAATAATGCAGCTATGTATGCAAGAAAGGATAATACTGCCGGAGCATATGAAGCCGGATCAGGAGCTGCAGACTCTCTTATGTTCATGGCTCAATTCCTTCTTACCGGAGGAATAGGAGATGCGGCAACCGTGGGTACTGCTGCGCACAAAAGGCTTGTGAGCTGGCTTGGAAGAAAGGTAGGTTCAATGAGCAATGGCCTTATGAAGGATGTGGCAAGAGGTTCCGTTAAACTTGGAGTAGGAACTGCAGAGTCTATTGGTAAGGCTCTCGTCATGACTCCTCTCATGCCGCATACATATGCGAACATCGCTGATAAGATGATGAGCTTTGATGATAACGGAGAATTGATGGACACGACTGATGCCATCATCTCAGGCTCTATCGATGCTCTCATTGAGACATGGTCCGAGAGTACAGGAGACTTTGTGAATAAGATTCTCGGTGTTCCCGGAGACATAACCAAGGGTGTTGCAAAGAAAGTTCTGAAGAATGTAGACTTCTCGGATTGGGGCAAAGCGATGAATGCTCCTATGATGAAGATACTTAAGAAGGGTGGATTCAACGGATTCTTGGGTGAAATGGGAGAGGAGTTTATTGGTAATGCGACTCGCTCTCTTGTTGGCACACTTGCTCCGGGCAGCGGACAAGACCCTGAGGCTCTGAAGAACTTTGCACAATGGGAGCAGCTCCTCGTTACTGCAGGATCGTTTGCTCCTATGACTATCTTCGGACTTGGCACATCGGCAGCTCAGTATGGTTTTGCTAAGAGGAAACTCGCCAATGCTCAAAGTGCATTCGAGTCTATGCTTAGAGGAGCAAGCTATACTGAAGATCAAGCTAAGTTCATTATAGATGAATTGCTAGGCAGCACAGATGCTAATCTCACTCCGGAAAAGCTGGTTGCAAACTTCTCACCTCTTCTTAGAGAGCTTGCATTCAACGATAAGTTTGCTAATAATAGGACTCAGGCAATGCAGTCTGCGGTGAACTTCATGTGGGAGATTGCAAGGTATCGCACATTCGATGGTGTATACCATAGACAGGAAGAGCAGCAGAGAAACGATATGCTTGCTGAGATTCAGGAAGGAACAGGAAGAGAGTTCTGGACAACAAGGCTCTCAGAGAATGCCGGGCTTGATGGTACTGCATATGAGACTGATGAGGTCAGAGCGGTAGAGTTCAATGACGGAAGAGTTGCTTATATCCTCGGAAGCGATGGAACAACCAACACAGTAGTATACAATGATGGTCAGACCGGATTCCTTTCTGAAGAGCAGCTCAATGAGGGCAAGACTAACGGAAGTATCGTGTCAGATGCTACGATGGGCCTCAATGACTATCTTACTCAGCAGGTGGCAAGAGTTCGCATGACTGGGGAAGAGCAGAGGCTGTTTGCTGAAAGGAATAGCAATATAGGACAGATACGTGCTCAATTCCCTATAGATGCTACAGTAGAACTCGGAACTACAGAGGCTCCTATACAGGGCGTGGTTCGTCAGCAGACTCCTGACGGAGTTATCGTGGAGAGTCCTGCCGGAATAAGCCAGCTCACTTGGGAAGAGCTTGGACACACCATAGGAGTAGAGGTGAATCCTCAGACCGATGCTCAGATGGAAGAGGAAGCAATCAATAACCTCGAGATTGCAGACCTTCAGAGAAGAAGAGTAAGGGAGCAGAGAAGAGCTCAGAGGAACACTGCAGCAGAGGCAGCTCTTGAAGCAGAGCAAATGCTTGATCAGGCAGAGAATGAAGGCCTCGAGAAGCCTATCCCTATGAAGGCAGATGGAACAGTAGATCAGACTGCATTCTGGAATGAGAGCCCGGCAAGATGGGCACAGTGGAAGACTGAGCAGAGACAAGATGGTGGTGCTTATGCATCTTCATATATTCAGAATGCAATTGGCATCCTTGAAGGTCAGATAGCCGAGAGTGAGGCCGCTTTCCTTGCAGAGTCTGATTTCGATACGAAGGATGCTCTAGAGCAGACCATCAACCAGCAGAAAGCAAGACTTGCGGAGCTTCAGGACCTCGCTATGCAGTATATGCCTTCGGTTATCCCTACAGAGACAAGTGCAGAGGTTACAGCGGAGCAGACTCAGCCAAGTGAAGAGACATCTCAGCCTGCAACAGTTATGGCAGATAGGCAGAAGCTTGAGCTCGATGCAGAGTATCAGAGAAGACTCTCTCTTGCCAAGGCACTCGCAGAGAAGGAGATGATCCTGAAGGAGTACTTCGAGGCAATCTCAGCCGGATCAATGGAAGCTGTAGTGATGAACAAGCAGAACTACAAGCAGGTCATGAAGGATAACGGATGCGATGAAAGTGCTATTGAAGAAGTAACAAATGCCATTAAAGAAGCGGAGGAGGAGCACACCGCAGTAGATGCGCTACATGCAAATGACAAGATTTTTGTAATAGCTGAATACAACTACACGATAGAGAATGGACGTGTATCATATGTGCATGAAAGGCAGCACAACATTACAAAGAGGAACCCTGAACTTATTCAGAGAGTCCTCTCGCTTGGATTAAGCCGCGAGACCTTGCAGAAGATTGTGAGGACATTGTCGGGTACAACCTTCTACGACAAAAAGTCTGATGAAGTACTCGCAGATGAAATACTTTCATCTACAATGGAAATCGCGTACACCTTTGACGATTTTTCTGTAACTTTGTCAAAGCTTGATCTACCTATTGAACTGATTAATCTTATAAATCAAATAAACGATGAACAAAGAAATGATTTCACTCTGGCTAACGCAAGGAGAAATACGCTTCCACGTAACGATAGACAAGGAAGCAGTAGACAAGATGTCGGAGATCAGGGAGAGGTATCCGGAGGGATATTGGGAGAAGAAGGAGATGGATCTCAAGAGACTGGCTTACGCGGAACTGAAAGCGGAGAGCCAGCCACAGGAGGAGCAGAAGCCTCAGAAGAAGGGCTTCAAGTTCCCTTGGCAGAAGTAATCTCAGAGGAGCAGCTCAATGCTCCTAACTCAGGCACAGCGCAGCAGATTACTGCCGCTGATGGAGAGGTGCTTGCCGATACCGATGGTAAAGGCGGTGTACGTTTCTCTATCCGCACATGGAATGAAGGTGGTCGTGACTACCTTGCTGCATGGCTTGCCAACGATACCACACTTACAGAAGAAGAGAAGGCTGATATCCTCGCTAGGATGGATGAGTTCTATAAGAATGCTCTTCTCTATTCTGATACCTATGTTCCATTCGGAACATGGTCTGATGCCGGAGTAAGATATGACAATAACGGCAATCCTCTGATGTCGGTAATAAAGGCAAATGGTGACTATGCCATGAACCTTGACTTCTCTCTTGTATGTAAGAAGAGAAGACCTCTTAACCGACTCCTCAGAACACTCGTCAATCGCAACGCATTTGCAACATACACCCTCAGAGAGCGTGAGCTTGCAGAGATCAACTGGATTCTGCAGGAGCATGGCTTTGAGGTGGCTTGTGCTTTGTGCTTCGTAGACTCGAAGAGATACCGAGTGACCGGAGTTGCTGATGTCTTTGCTGCTCTATATAATAGACTTGTCAAGTCTCTTGCTCCAGAGGGCGTGCAGATTGCTCGCTTCAATTACAATGAAAATCCAAATGTTGAGGTTGTTGAAAATGGCCTTGACACGATGTCGGATGACCAGCTCAACTGGGATAGATTTGATAGAATGTTGAGCGCATACAAGCCGGGATCTGTAGAACACAAGGTAGCGCAGTATCTTCGCGAACATCCTGAAGCAAGAAAGCTCGTGGATGCCACCGACTTCATCGAGGCAGAGGGATTTGAGTCTGTTAAGGAGAACAATCCGGACCTTCTCAAGTTCTACAACATGAAGAAGGGAACAGGTGGTCCTAAGGCTTCTTTCGGAGACGTGCAGTACCTCAACGACATTCTTAAGAAAGAGAAGTCATTTGATTCAAAAAAGGCGTATGCTGTCGGAGGTGTGAGACTGCAGTCATTCTCTGACTTTGTTCCTCACATGTACTTTGATTACATGCAGCTCTTCGCGGAACTCGCAGCCAAGAAGCTTCCTCTTCATGCCTATACAAAAGAAGTTCTCTTCGCGAAGATCTTCGGACTTACCGGAGCCAAGATAAACATGTCGCTCGTTCCTGCAGTAGTAGAGGGCGGAATCGCTCCGGGACTTGACGCGGAAGGTAATTATGCTTGGGCAGATCCTGTAACCGATGCAGAAGGCAATGTTATTCAGCAGGGACAGTCATTCCCTTATGATGAGGCTATGGCTATTCAGCAGGCAGAAGGATATTCAAAGAACTGTGGTGTTATCGCAGTAGGAATCTCAGATGCTCACATCGAAAAGATGCTGGATGATCCTAACATTCCATTCATCATTCCTTACCACAAGTCTTCTTTGAATGCTATCGTGGCAAGGATGACGAATATCGACCAGTATAAGGACTACACCAATGTTCAGAACACTCGCAAGGCAAGTGGCTCTAAGCTTGACAAGGGCACAAAGGACTTCAACTTCAACGAGTACCTTCATGGTCTCGGAGAGTCCGGTACTCCTCAGCAGGCTGCACAGGCTTATCTTGATTGGTGTAGAGAGAATAACTACAAGCCTAAGTTTAGTCAGTTCGCTTATCATCCGAACTATTACAAGCTTCTTCAGGACTTCAATACCATTGACCTTGCTACAGGCGAGTATGCCCCGCAGGGCGCAGTCACTATGACCTTCCCTACCGAGGAGAGTGCATTCGGAAACGTGGAGACTCTGATTCAGCAGGGACTTCAGGAAGATGCTGAGCTCGAAGAGAAGATGGAGAAAGAGATTGATGGTATTGCTGACAAAGTTCTCGCACGACTCGAAGAGATTTCGAAAGAGCCAAAGATGTCTGAGAAGCAGCAGGCGAAGAAGATGGCCGAGCTTGCTGATGAGAGAACTGCAAAGATCAAGGCTAAGGCAAAAGGTCCTATCGACCTCATAGAGGAAGCTAAGAAAGCCGTGGCAAGAGAGGAAAGGCTCGCATTTAGAGTTATCTCTCAGGAGAACTATGAGATGGCCGAAAGGATGATTGATAACCTTGCAGGCAGACCTTATTTCCAGAGGCTTGAAGGAGAATATGAGCTTGGAAAGCTGGCTAGCAACTATGCTGAGTTGGCGGACATCATCATGGCTATCGATGCGAACAAGGCATATACTCCGGTGGGTACATCTATTCTTGGCTTCTTTGCCGAGAATCCGGATATGCATTTCCCTCTCCTATTCAATGACAGCGCAGCGAGCAAGGAAACTGCAAATGCTTTCGCAGAAGAGCTCTCCAAGGTCAATGACCCTTACGCTCTCTTCTTTATGAGGGATGCGTGGAGAATACATAAGACAAGCCTCGAGCAGGCTGGCCTTGGCGTGAAAGCTTCCTCTACCACCAAGTACAATAAAGCCATTGATGCTAGAGCGGAAGAAATTAAGGCCGCAGAGGTTAAGGGTACAGCATTCAATTTTAAGAAGCAGGAGTCATCTCTCGATGAGATTGATGCTATCTTTAAGCAGCTAAATAAGGACCCTGAACTCGCTCTTCTCCATGACAAAGTAATGGGCGTAGCGAGAGAGCTTGGCGTGAAAGTTTCTTTCGCTGGCAAGAGAGGTCGAACTGCGGGTGAATCGCTAGGAGATAAGGTGTCTTATGACTATAAATTCTTCAACTCTCCGGCTGTGGCGGACCAGAAGAAATGTAATACCATCACTCATGAGCTTATCCACTCAATCACTGTATATGCTATCTATCTTGAGAATCAGGCTCCTACTGCGCTCACTGATGGCATGCTGGAGGCCGTGGGAATTCTTCGCGATGTGTATAACCAGATTGCAAGAGATCCCGCTTTCAAGGGCGAATATGGAGTATCTGACGTATATGAGATGGTAGCAGAGCTTTCAAATGCTCAGTTCAGAGACAAGCTGAAGGAGAAGAATCTCTTCCAGCGTATTCTTGATGCGCTGAAGAGACTTCTTGGCATTGATACAGTGAAGGAAGATAGCGCATATCAGGTGCTTAGCGACACCCTTGACTACATCATTGAGAACTACGATGAAACGGCTTTTGATGCATATGCTCTTTATGCCTCTAGAAATAGAAGCTATGGAAGAATGATGATTCAGGAAGAGTCGCTTGTTCCGGGGCATAAGAAGGGTCAGCCAATGCTCTCTGATGCTGAGATGATGGCTGATGTGTCATTCCGCATCACCAAGAATACCAAGGCTACTATTGAGAAATGGTTCAATAAGGCCGGAGTAGATGCTGAAATGACCGAGGCAACAATAAACTACCTCGACTATGCTTTCGAAGATACAACCGAGCAGCTCTGTGCGGCTAAGTGGTATCTCAATGGAAAGATTAGCCTTCCTGACGAGGATGAATATAAGGTGAGAGATGCCGTGAAG
>JAEIGA010009153.1_pt1 | contig 14982 bp, 20 predicted proteins | sample 9270691 | NCBI WGS metagenome assembly JAEIGA01 (sample SAMN17057246, study PRJNA624740) | gut metagenome | biome: biome; isolation source: fecal sample | host: Bos grunniens | place: China: Xizang | collected 2019
AGCCATTAAATATTGCGAAGAACATGCATGTATAGAATGCCTTCATAATATGAACAACATGGATGACTGCCGAACAGAATACGAAAAACAGAACCTACATATTCCGTGTTGCATAAATTTGGTCGATAAAAATCTGAGAGGAGAAATTTATGAATAATATAGAAACTATAAATTGCATATACCACCCGGTGGAGGAGCTGCACTCTGCGAAGTGTCCCCACTGCGGCGAAAGTTATTATATAGAAAATTTTAGCGAATGTACTGCTGTATACTATCCACCTATTTATAAGAATGGTGTAAATATAAACCCAGATAGAAATACTACAACAACCCACTGTACTTGTATGAACTGTGGCAAAGATTTTAGTTATTAATAATTAAGAAATTGGAGGAAGAATGAATATGACCGAAAAAGAAAATCTGATTAAGTACATCAACAACCCTGTTACTACTACCATGAAAAATAGCATGGGCTGCTCTGAAAACTGGTATAATGCCTATTATGCTATTAAAGAAACTTTCTCTATAGATGAAATCCAGAATATGACGGATAATGAAATTGAGAATTTAGTAAAGCTAGCTGACAATATTGGCGAAGCCTTGTATTAAGAATAATAAAAAAGAGCTTGAGTAGAAACTACTTAGGCTCTTTTCTTATTAAATAAATAGTTTAACAAGTAATAGCTTAACAGCAAGTTTTTATTAATATGCTAAATTATACATATAAACTATGCAGAGGTATTTATATGTTGTTAAACGAAGAATTCATAAAATTATATGAAGAGTTATCGATGCTTAATGAAGCTAAAGCAGATACACAAAGACTTATAGATTTTGCGGGTGAAGATCTTGCTAATAGATTTTTAGCAGTTAAAGACAAGCTAAAAGCACCACAGAATGACCTATATTACTGGATAAAGAATAAAACTATAGCTGATCTCGAGTTCGCCGTTTCTGAGGCTGAAGCGACAAAATCAAATAGACAACTTGCAAAAGACGCTAGAATAAACGGTGCTGCTTTAGTGTGTGAAACTGAGCATTGGAAGGTTTATCATATTACTTCTTTCGAAGCAAGCCAGCAGCTTGGTCGTGATACTCAATGGTGTATTACTGGAATAAACGGTTGGGGAGACCGCTACTGGAAGCAATATACTAACGCTGGTATAAAATTCTATTTTCTAATTACCAAAGGCACATATGATCCACGCGGCACTGATAGTAAATTTGCGATAGCAGCTTATCCAGAAGTTGATACAGGAGACTTAGGTGCTTCCTTTGACCCCGGCTGTGAAGTATATAATCAGCAAGATACACAGATGTCATTAAATGCGATCCCTTATATAGATGAAATTAGCATTCCGGGAGTTGTATTAAAAGATATTGTGCCACGCTGCAACTTCTGTCGTACTTATTGTCCTAATGGTACTGGCTTTGTTCACAACGATCTAGTCTACTGCCAAAAGTGTGTGGAGAAGCATTTATACACTTGTGATTCTTGTAATACTATAGAATATAGAGGAATCGAATTTATAGATAAAACAGGTGCCAAACTATGTAGAGATTGCGCGGATAAAGCAAAAAAGAATAGTGACCTTGTTGGCTATTTTTACGAAGTAACTTCTGAGGCTTCTGATGGATTTACTATTAAGGTTCTTTCCGGCTTAGCAAATACTACTAATGAAACCATAGAGCGACTTACAGATATTCATCTTTCTTTAAATACTTCCGAACGAGAACATTCTTATGTTGTAGTAACAAGTTACTACACAGGAGAGATATTATTCCCAGGCTGGGAAGAGCCTAAGTCTAAAGGGTGTACTATGGAAATACTTAATACTATAAAAGATAGACTTATTAAACATGATAAAGAAATGCAGTAATCTCTCGTTTAAATTAGATAGATCAGTAGAAGACCGTGCTTAACAGTGCGGTCTTTTTATTAAATTATCTATTTAATAAAATATTAAATTAATATAAAATATTACGCTAAATTAATTGAATGGGAAAAAGAAATGTTGGAATTGGGCTTACGGCTTCTGAGAGATATTCTTGGAAGCTATACTTATATATAATTAGAAATGGAGAACTGTAATATGAAATTATATGAAGAGTTTAAAGAATACGAAAACATGTGGGAGACTGTTGAACCACAGAAAGCTAGACAGCTTACAGAAGATGCAGACGATGCTTATGCCGCACTTATGGACGCACAAGAGATTATAGAAAATCTTCCAGGCTGGACTTTAGTAGACTGCGTGCAGGATGATGAGTATACTATGATGCTTAGATGTAATTTAGCACCTGACGTATATGTTTGGCATGAAACCGATGACGGCGAGGTTGAGTATGAAGAAGACGTTGCTGAAGCTGAAGAGCAGCTAAGAAACCTTGGTGTTAGCTTGAGTATAGTAGATGATGAACCGTCTAGTAACTGCGATATTAGAGTATACTTAAGCTTCGAAGATTATGCTGAAGATTGATTTATTTCAGAAAGGCAGAAAATAAATGAATTTACTTCAAGCTTTTAAATTTTTAGATATGGTAACTGAAGGCCTCGACGGTTATCAAGAAGAAAATAAAAAATATATAGAAGAGCATAAAGCTAATGTTAAAAAATTCGCCGACTGGCTAGAAGCTAATCTGCCCGAGCTTTTTGATAATATAGATTTAGATACCTTTCATGAAATTATAGAAGAGCATGATGATTCTAAATTCTCAGAAGAAGAGTTCGAGCCTTATGCTCAGAAGTGGTTCGGCGACAAAAAGAAAACTCTAGAGTACGAAGAAGCCTGGAAGCATCACTGGATGAACAATGAACATCATCCGGAATTCTGGCTTGGTGAAGACATGCCCCTTATTTACATACTAGAAATGATTTGTGACTGGGGAAGCTTTTCTATTAAGTCCGGAGATATGAGGGAGCTTAGTGAGTTTTATTATAATGAAGCTCGTGACGATGAAGAGAAGAATCTTTCTGAAGCTACTAAAGAAATTATAGAAGATATTATTTCTCGTATTGATTCTATTATAGGCCGCGACGAATAAAAAAAATTAAGGACCTTCTTTTTTGAGGGTCCTTTTCTTAATAGCCACGCCAGGAAGCTGTGATTCATCCAATTTCGTCATTTATTATTTAAGAGTATAAACTTATAGGTCCGCGAAGAAAAACGCGATACAGAGCGTCCTGTGGCTTCCTGGAAAGTTTTATTTTATTCCATAATATTTTAATCTCATTCTGGAGCCAACAGCTTGTACCGTTTCGATGTTTGCACCTAAGGAATATGAATACTAAGGCCGCCACTAAAAACTTGCCAGAAGTCGACCAGCAGCCTCTGAGAAGTATTGCTGAGCTCGGTCGAGCCGACTCGCATTAAAATAATTTACAAAAAATTCACAAATTTATTAATTTATTAATTTAATAATTTATTAAATTAATAGCCCGCCCTATATAAATAATATATAAAAATTTCTAAAAAATTTTTATTAATTTAATAAATTGCTATAATGTTTATTGTATACTATAATATATATTATATATTTATATATAATATATAATAATATATAATAAAAAAATACTATATATTTATATATAGTATCAATAATATTTATTTAGTTTTTTCTAAAGAATTTTTGGCCTTCAGAAATTTTTCATAATTTCTATAGATAGATCTCGGTCTATATATTATAATCTATAGAAATATATTTACTAAAGTTATTTATACTGTACAATCAGCAAGCTGATTGTTTACGTTTCGAAAACCTTACGGTTTTCTCAACGTATAGTGTTTTTCAAATAACCTTATAAACTTATCAATAAGTTTAGCTAATTTCTAAAAAATAATTTTTAAATTTACTCTCGCGGAGAGTAAATTAGCAGAGGAGTACATATGCTAGAGACTGTAATTTCACTTAAAGACATTGAAAATGCTAAAGAAGCCGGTAAGCCAATTCATATTGATTGCCCGAACTGTAATGCACAGTACCTTGCTGGAGAAATCTATATGCCGGGAGCCCTTATAGGTCAACCTCGTGAAATTGTAAAAGATTCGTTTGGTAAAATTGTTTATGCAGATTATTTATCCGCAGATAGTATGCCAAATAGGACAGAAAGTTTTACTTGTGAGTATTGTAATAAGCCTTTCGTAGTAGAAGCGAGCATTATTACCTATAAATCTAAGAAAGCTCCCCAGGAAGAAGATTTTTCTACTGAGTATGTTCCTCTTCTTTAATTATTTAAGCTTAAAATTAACTAAATTTCAGCTATTGCGTGTATTTTTACACCTTTTGTTGAAATTTAGTTAACTTTCTTACGCGTGCGCGCGTATACAGAACGAAAATATCGAAATTTCGATATTTTCGTTTATTAAAAATATTATTTGGTGATTTCATTTTATGATATATATACAGGAATTAGAAAAGCCTCTTAAAATATCGGGGTTATCATCACTCCTGATTAGCTTTGACTTTAATCAGTATATAGTAGACTCGCTTAAGACTCTACCTACTGCTCATTATCATAAGTCCCTCAAAGCATGGGAGGTACCTATTGCATATCTAGGACGAGTTCTAGACAGTCTTACTTTTCTGGATGACATACAGCTTAGATTATTAGACACTCCGGAAAACGGAGAATTTCGTTTTGGCAAACAATTTAGCTTAGCACCCTTGTCTGAAATTGAGAAAGTTTCATTTAAGATGAAACCGTTTGAACACCAGCTAGAAACTATTAACTTTGGCCTGACTCATGAGAAGTGGTTGTTGCTGAGCTCAATGGGTACCGGCAAGACTTGCATGATAATGTGGTTAGCTGAGACCCTTAAGCGCCGTGGTGTTATAGACCATTGTTTTATTATCTGCGGTGTTAATTCACTAAAGCAAAACTGGAAAAAGGAAATTGCAAAGTTTTCGACCGAGTCGGCTGTTGTCTTAGGTGAGTATACTACTAGGACTGGCAAGATCAGATATAGGTCTATGGATAAGCGCGCACAGCAGCTGATGGAACCGATAGAAGAATTCTTCGTGATTACTAATCTAGAAAGCTTACGTGACGACCGTATAGTCGAAGCGTTTAAGAAGTCTAGTAATAAATTCGGCATGATCGCTTTTGATGAAGCACATAAGGCCGCAACTAAATCCTCCCAGCAGGGCACTAATTTACTTAAGCTAGATGCACCTTTTAAGATTGCAGCTACCGGCACGCTTATTACTAATAACCCACTATCTGCTTATGTACCATTGTCTTGGACAGGTAATGATCAATCTACTTTGACTAACTATAAATCTCAGTACTGTAATTTCGGCGGTTTCAAAAATTCACAGGTTATTGGCTTTAAGAACCTAGAGGTGCTACGAGAAGAAATCGATGCTTGCTCGATTAGACATACTCTAGATCAAGTTAGAAAAGATATGCCACCTAAGACAGTTACAGTAGAACTACTAGAGCCGGACGACGATCAGCTTAAATTCTATGAAGCTATTAAAGAAGGTGTCAAAGAAGAAGCTGATAAGATTGAACTTAAGACTTCTAGTCTACTTGCTTTGACTACTAGATTACGACAGGCTACTGCCTGCCCTAGCCTATTGACTACGCAGAACATTAGTAACTGCAAAATAGACCGGTGTGTAGAATTGATTCAGGAGCTAACTTCCCAGGGCGAGAAGGTAGTCGTGCTTTCTGTCTTTAAAGAAACTCTAAAGGAGCTAGAGGCGAAACTCGGACAATTTCGTTATAGCATAAATACCGGTGATACGCCAGATGCTATTGTATCTGCTAATGTAGATAGATTTCAAGAAGACCCTAATGAGCAAGTGTTTGCAGGAACTTGGGGTAAAGTCGGTACGGGCTGGACTTTGAACGCAGCTTCTTATATGATATGTCTAGATACTCCGTATACTGCTGCTATGTTTGACCAGGGCTGTGACAGATGCTATCGAGTGAATAATACTAGGCCAGCTTTTATTACTGTACTACAGTGCCAAGACACTATCGATGAGCGTGTGTGGCAGATTATTGAAACTAAGAAAGAGCTTGGCGACTACCTTGTAGATGGGGTTGAGATGAATGGCTTTAATAACAGCAGACTCGACGACGAGCTTAGAGCAATCATTCGAGATCTCTAAGCAGGCAAAGCAGCTAGGGTTAATTGTTAGATACGATACCATAACGTACCGCAATCAGGAAGTAAATTTTCTGTCTGACGTAGCGGGAGTTCAATGTTTTGCTCAGTGGAACAACCAGCTGATTGATCTAGGATTAAATAATATATATTATAAAGAAGATATGTGTAAGTTTATAGATCGTCAGCTGGATTTGATAACCGATTTCCGAGACTCACCGAATCTCGTTGGTGCTAAGCTAGAGTATTTTAATAACAGCGGTTTTAGAGATATTAGGTTATCTTATAAGGGTAGGATACTAAAGATATTTTTAGTCACCGGGCCTGTGAACGAAATTTGGTTAATTTCTGAATCAAAAAAAATATTATTTAATTCCGGTTTACTTGAAGATGTGGTATAATAATTATGCAGACGAAATTAGCATAGTTTTGATTTGCTAAATTATTCGATGAAAATTTAAATTAGGAGGCATACAAAATGCTTGAGTATGTTTATATAGTAAAATGCCCTAGTTGTGCAGATGAGCATTTTTACTTTTTTAATGAGGCTAAAGACTATGCGATGAGCAGCTTATCTAGCAAGCCTATTATTATACAAGTAGAGGTCAATCGAAATGATTTCGGCGAGTGCACAGACTCTGTGGACCTGGGCACCATCTGGTCCTGGGAAGACATGATGTCTGATGATGAGCCTGCTAAATCTGTTTTTACTAAAGACGACCTAAGAGACTGTAACTGTGATGGTACATGCGGTGGCGATTGTAAATGCCGTAAATACGAAGAAGACCCTGAATTTGCAGCACTGGATAATTCTCTGGATGAAGTCCCGGATAACTTTAGAAAGCTACCAGCCGACAGTAAGAACTATTCTGAGTCACTTTTAGAACCAGGTAAGCAGTTCTCTGAGCGAGAGATCGCACAGATATACCAAGGTGCTAAAGAATGCTTTGAAGACGCAAGTAATACTGAGTCTTTCTGGTATCACTTAGGCTTTGAGACCGCGGCATTTGACGATACGTTCTCTTCACCTCCTATAGCAGTGCTGCCTGATCACCTTACAGAAGACGACGCAGAGTATAAAGATTTTGCAAGAGGCTATAAAGACAATGGCGGCAATGTTAGGATAGCGGCAGAAGAGTCTATTACCAGAAAGCCGGTTCCGGAAGACATGTCAATCGAAGACCTGGTAGAAGCTATGGAAGAAAATGAAGATGAAGTAGAGTGCAAGAGCTGCAACGAGCTATTCAATAAGGAAGACTGTGACTATAGTTCTGAGGTAGGTTGGCGATGCAAAGCCTGTCAGGCACCCATTACAGAGTCTTTTGATTCTACAGAAATGATCGAGCTTGAGTATCCTGAATTAACTGTTACTCTATTTGGTCCTAAGCGAGATGTAGACGACTGGGACGAGGTAGAACACACCACCAGTCACACTTTTCTGGTACCTAAAGTTGATGTAGCTGTGGCTATCTGGGAGAATTGGATTACTGAAGAAGACGTTAAAGATGTCGAAGGCGGTCTTGAAACTCTAGAAGATGATATCCTTTGGGAGCAGTTCTTAGAAACTCATTTTGACGAGTTGTTTGAAAAGTACCATCAGCAGGTCTTGAAGTATTTTGAAGAAGACGCTATTGAAGACTTCCGTGAAAGCTCTCAGGAAGAGTATGACCAGGCGCGTTGGTCTGCTAGTAGCAAGCCTAGATATTACTTAGAAGAGCTGGAAGAGCCTAATACTTATAGTGAGCGTCTAGCTGATTGCCCAGAGTGTGGTGTTACCCAGTCTTTTGATCACGAAACCGGAATTTGTATTAGTTGCGGTTTTAGCATCTGAAAGTTGTAAAATTTCAATTAAAAATGTCGTATAATAATGTGTAAAGATGTTATTATACGACATTTTATTATTTTGCTATAAGGAGAGTTGATTAAAATGATTAATCATAAATGTAATGGCGGTGCCTGTGATGGTAGCTGTAATGAATCTAAGTCTACTAAGAAGGCTGTTGTAAATGCTTCCGCTTCTTATGCTTTTTATTCTAGAGTTCTGAACAAGCCTTTTGATTCTATCGCAGAGTTGCAGGAAGCCGAAAATGCTTATTATGCTGAACAGCGTGCGAAGGAAGCCGCTGCAAATAGTAAGACTGCAGATGCTAAGAAGGTTGAAGAAGCTTTCAAGGCACTTAACGCTGCGCGTAAGGACTACAAGGAAAAGCTGGAGCAGCTGACTGACGAGTATAGCGAAGCACTCGCTAATATTAAGAAGGCCTTTGAAGCCGGTCGTGAGGATCTTCAGAAGAAGTTGACTACTGCAGAGGATGTTTACGCGAAGGCGCTTAAGGAATTTACTGAGAAGTATCCCGAGTATACGCTTACGCTTGATGACGGTAATACCAAGGCAGTTATTAGCAGCCAGACAAAGTCTGCTAATAATAAGAAGGTTGACAATAGCATGCGCAGTTTGTTTGATCTGCTGTTTAATTTTTAACTAACGAAATTCAGAAAATTTCACCAAAAATATTGTATATTATAATATAAGGTGTTAAATCTTATACAAAAGCATTCCTCCTTTCGTGGGAGTCCTGGGCATCCTCCCCCAGGACTCCCTTATTTTAATTATACGGATTAATTACTATGGACGACACAAAAGAATTAATTTTAGCACTGGTAGATCAAGCTAAGTCCGGTGAGCATACGAAATTCGAACAATTACGTTCCTTTAAGGAATACATCGCAGGGTGTATTACTTATCACGCTATTAAGAAAGTAATTGCAGATCTAGAATATTCGGCCGATAATTTATTTAAGTCATATTGTAAGGCTATAGAAAGACATCAGGCTGATGTTAATATGTTATTAGCCTATAAACAACTTCAGCAGGCTATTATATATTATAAAGAAGAGCAAAAAATAGTTAGAGATACTTTAGACGATTATGAAAATTACCTTTGGGAAGGTAACTTTATAAACGCTATTATCTTCGGAGGGGTTCGAAATACATGGAATCAACGTTAACTACTTTATTTCACGCATATGCAGACTTAGAAAAGCCGCCAATTATTGAATTGCTTAATATTGACCGTAAGCCTGTGGGAGCTATCTATTTTGATAAGTTTAAGTATAAAAACTTTATAGTATCCGAAACAAATAACTCTGAGAAGTACTATTTATATGTAGACGGCTTGGGAGTTTATTTCTCATTTTACCAAAAAATTAATCTATAATGCTGTATAATATAACAGGGTAAGATTGTGGGAAAAGTGTTCATTGGCATGTGGACGATAGGGCGAAAACCCTATCGTCCTTCTCCTTTTATAGCCCTTGAAATAGCAGAAAATTTGCTAAATTTATTACCAGGTAAATAAATTACTGGGTAATAAATTAACCATAGAAAGGCGGAAAATTATGCAGAGAGTTATTAAGCGAGACGGCCGTGAGGTCGAGTTTGATAAGAGTAAAATTATTAAGTCTATTGACAAGTCCTTTGCCCATCTGGGACAAGTAGATGAAAATGGAATTGCTGAAAAGATTGCGGATTCCATTGAGTCAATGGACAAGACTCTAGACGTAGAAGAAATCCAGAATCTGATTGAAGCTAAGCTAATGGCAAGCAAACATAAGGATGTTGCTAAAGCTTATATTAATTATAGGTATCTACATAAAATGGCACGCGGTCAGTATAGTGAGCTTATGACAGCAGTTGCCGAAAAACTGACTGCAAAGAATGTGCAGAATCAGAACGCTAATGTTGATGAGTCATCCTTTGGTGGCAGAGTCGGTGAAGCGAGCACTGTGGTTACTAAGCAGTATGCCCTGGAATACCTCGTGTCTCCTATGGCTAAAGCTAACCACATTAATAATGAGATCTATATTCATGACCTAGATAGTTATGCTGTTGGCAGTCATAACTGTATGAGTATCCCGTTTGACGATCTGCTTCGGAATGGTTTTAACACTAGACAGACCGATGTTAGACCAGCCCAGAGCCTTAATACTGCTTTCCAGCTAGTTGCAGTGCTATTCCAGCTACAGAGTCTACAGCAGTTTGGCGGAGTTTCAGCAACACACCTCGACTGGACGATGGTACCATATGTAAGAAAGAGCTTTTATAAGCACTACAAGAATGTGTGCGATATTATCCCACTGGTTAAGGATAATTTGGAAATTCCTAACCCTGAGGATGTATCTATTGAAGCTGATATTTATAGAGGACGAAATTGGTGGAATTTCGTTAAACGATATGTTGCTGGAAAAGCACTTAAGGCAACTAAGAAGGAGCTGAAGCAGGCAGTAGAGGGTATGTATCATAACCTGAATACTCTGCAGTCCCGTAGTGGCAATCAGCTGCCTTTCACTTCTATCAACTATGGTACTTGTACTTATCCTGAAGGTCGCATGGTAACTAAAGCATTGCTTGAAGGTTCGATGAAGGGCGTTGGAAAGCTTCGTAAAACTTCTATTTTCCCCTGCGGTATTTTCCAGTGTATGTCTGGTGTCAACCGTAAGAAGGGTGATCCTAACTATGACTTGTTTAGACTTGCGCTACAGTCCACTAGTAAGCGATTGTATCCCAACTACTGTAACGTAGACTGGAGTGGCAATGCTGGGTATAATCGGAATGATCCTAGAACTTACTTCTCGACTATGGGCTGCCGCACAGCAAATGGCTGGGATGTTAACGGACTTGGACAGTTGAAGGATGGCCGTGGTAATATTTGTCCTGTAACTATTATCATGCCAACATTAGCTATGCAAGCAATTGACAAGTGTGACGCAGATGGTGGTGCTGGATCCGAAGAATTGTATGTTAAGTACTTCATGAACTTACTCGACCAGAAGATTCACGAAGCAAAGGATATGTTGATCGAAAGATTCGAGTGGATTGCTTCTCAGTCTCCTGCCTCTGCGAAGTTTATGTATGAGAATAATGTAATGGCTGGTTACATTCCCGAAGAAGGAATCAGATCTGCACTAAAGCATGGCACTCTCGCAATCGGTCAGCTCGGTCTAGCAGAAACTCTGCAGATTCTGATTGGTGCTGACCACACTACTCCCGAAGGTATGGAGATTGCTAAGCGTATCGAGCAGTTGTTCAAAGACAGATGTGCAGAGTTTAAGAAAGAGCATTCCTTGAACTTTGGTGTCTACTATACTCCTGCCGAAAACCTCTGTAAGACCGCTATGATTAAGTTCAAGGATCAGTACGGCGAGATTCCGAAAGTTTCAGATAAGGAGTATTTCACTAACTCTATTCACGTGCCTGTTTATCACCAGGTAGATGCATTTAAGAAGATTGATATCGAAGGTCAGCTTACTGGCTATTCTTCTGCAGGTTGTATTACATACGTAGAACTGGACGGCGACTGTCTACATAATGTAGATGCAATTGAGGAAATTGTAAACTACGCTATGGATAAGGATATTCCGTATTTCGCTATTAATGTCCCTAATGACACTTGTTTAGAGTGCGGCTTCACCGGCGAGTTCAATGATCACTGCCCTACGTGCGGCAGTACCAACATCCAGCAGCTTAGACGCGTGACTGGATATTTGACTGGTAACTATAAGACTGCGTTTAACGCAGGTAAGATTGCTGAGACAGAAGATCGAGTAAAACACACGGGGGTATCTATTGTATGAGATATGCAGATATAACTACATGTGATCTGGCTAACGGAAAAGGTTTAGGCGTTGTTCTGTGGTGTCAGGGTTGTTCACTAAACTGCCCTGGCTGCCAGAATAAGTGTACTCACGCAGCGGCCGAAGGTAGGGAGTTTACCAAGAAAGAAGAAGATCTGATTCTTAGTGAGCTGGCTAAGCCTCATATTACTCGACTCACTCTCTCTGGTGGCCATCCGTTAGAACCCTATAACATCGAAGCTTGTCTAGAACTCTGTAAGCGAGTTAAGACTGAATTGCCTGATACACAGATCTGGTGTTACACAGGGTGGCTCTGGGAAGACGTTAAGGACCTAGAGATCATGAAGTACATTGACGTACTAGTCGATGGTCCCTACGTAGAATCTATTAGAGATATTAGTCTTGCCTGGCGTGGTAGCCTGAATCAGATGGTAATCGATGTTAAGGCTTCTCTTAAAAATAATAATATCACATTATTTGAATAAAATAATATAACAAAAAGTATAACGTATGTATTTAAAGACGATTTACACAGTTTCGTTAATAAATACATACGTTATTTTTGTTTGTTTTGTCAGTTTACAAAATGACAATTATGCGCTATAATATCGATAGTAAGTTTAATAAACAAACTAACTATCTTATTTGGAGGACTTATTATGAAAGACATGAATGAGCTGGTAGAGAAGCTGGTTGCTGATATCGAAGAAAGTCCCGCAGATGTTCCTGCATTCTATGAAGTCTGGGCCATTGGCTATGATGAAGCTGATTGTGCTACTGAAGCAGAGCTGCTGCTTGGCACTTTCGGCGACCCTGACCAGGCAGTAAGTTATGCCAAGACGGTCACCCTTGCAGATGTTGTTAATCTGGCAGCAGATGAAGAGTATGACAATCCTACCACCTGTCACTCTATTTCCATTGAGGTAGAGACCGTTGTCCTTGATACTGATGACGCATTGTCTATGTGCGTTGGTACTATCTATAAGAAGCGCCTTGAGATCTTCGAAGAGCTCCCTGATTACGTTACCTTGGATGCTGGCGAATATGAGCTTCTCGAGAATAACGATATCAAAGTCCCTCAGAGCATTCTGCGCAACTATAATAAGAATGACTATATTACAGCCATCTTTGATGACGATGGCATTCCTCAGCCGATGATCTATAAGATTATCTCTAAAACTACTGACGGATTCTTTATCTGTGAATTAGCGTAAAACATTGGAGGTTATGTAATATGCAGGATTTTACTGATACTATTGTAGATGAAAATGAAGACTGGGGCGGTTGGTTGGTGCAAATCAAACCTGAGTGGCTGAACCCTGGTGAGCGACAGATTGTTTATGTAGTTCTTGAGGATCGCGGACCTCGGTTGCTTATCCAAGAGCTTCCTCAATATAAGTCTGAGTTTAGAACCTTTCTGCATACTGAATCTGTCTTTAAGGACTGGGTAAATGTAATTGACAAAGACATTCAGAAAAAATAAAAAATTTTTGTGCATTTTGTCAGTTTACAAATTCATTCAAACGTGTTATAATATAAAGGTAAGTTAACCAAACAATTTTGGAGGGCACCGCATGAGATTTAAAATTACGTTTGAATATCGAGACGAAATGTCTAACTGGCAATGGAGACGTCAAACGTGTGTGATGAGCTCTGTTGCTGAGTGTAAGAAAGTTTATGGTCTTGGAGTAGACTGCGAGTACAGAATTATCGAAGTCGAGCAAATTCCTTAAGGAGGTTTATTATGGATCAGGTTTACGTTGTTTGCTGGGGCTCTGCTGGTCAGGATGACCGTGGAAATTCCCAAGCCTACTGTGGAGTCCACGGTGTTTACACTTCCATGGATGATGCCAAGCGTGGTCTGGTGGCATGTAAAGATGAATGCTATAATGAGATTGTAGATAGCCCTGATTATGGCGATGGAGAGCGTGAAGAAGTTGAAGCACGCACCCATGTTTATGGCTCCGTGGAAGACGATTACTTTGAGATTGACTATGACCTTGGCGATGGCACCTGTGAGATCTATATTCACATCGTAGTTAAGAGCATTATAAAGTAAGCTGGAGGTTATACATATGATCATTAAGAAGTACTGGCACAAGTATGACAAGTTCCATAATCGTAGAAATTATATGGGATTTTTCCTGCTCGGCTTTATTCCGTTATATATTGTCTGCTCTGATAAGTTGTGATGGAGGTACTCAATATGTTTTACCAGACCGGCGTTGATATCACTAAAGATAAAAGCATGTTTAATTTCATTGCTAAGCATCCTACATATTATACTATGAACTCCTGGAACGGTGCCCGTTCCATTGCACATAACGTAAAGCTCTATAACCTTGATCTTGAAGGCGACTGGACTACAGTGCTCGCCCATCTTGAGTCCAGCGAGTATTATACTATCAGTTGGATGATTGAGGATTGGGAGCGAGAGCATCCTGGCTACCGTGTTTATTTCAACGGAAGAAGCAATGGTTACCTGGTTCTTGGCAGTGCATATCATTCTCGGTCTGTTTTGCCTACTGATTTTGATTATGAAACCTATGAGGACTATAAGGCTGATATGCGAGATTGGTACGGCTCTGTAAAAGCTAATCGCAATGACCTCGTAGAATTTGTAAGGTTAGTTCAAGACTTTGACAGACTTTGTGATGAGCTCAGAGATTTTGTTAACGGGCTTTCTAAGTTGAAGTATGAAGTAGAGGAGATGCATAAGATCGTATATACATTCAATGATAACTATGCAAATGACCTCGAGCTGCTTGGTTTTGATTACCTCAGAGTAAATGATGCAGGCGAAGTTGATATTGCGGAGATTTATACTCTACTGTGCCTTGCTGAAGCTTTTCAAAAGCTTGCTGATAGAAAGGATATTGGCTATCGTCTCGCTTATGATGGTGGCACGAAAGTAAAGCTTGAGAAAATTTAACTTACATATTAACTAGAAATACGACTTGATAAATTTACAGGAGATGTACTTGCTTATGTTACAAAATACTAAAAGAGACTTGATTGAATGTGCTCGAAAGCTTGGTAAGCCTTATGAGCAGTACACGATTGATGAGCTCGCAGACGCGTATTGCGATGCGGTTGATACTAACAACGAAACCCTGAAGAACGTTTATATCTCTGCCCTCGTGCTTAGATTCTGGTATACGATCGATAAGATGTATAAGTCCAATACCGTGGCACCTAGCCTGGAGTATGAGGACTTCTTCTGGTGGCTGTA
>JAEIGA010009154.1_pt1 | contig 14981 bp, 8 predicted proteins | sample 9270691 | NCBI WGS metagenome assembly JAEIGA01 (sample SAMN17057246, study PRJNA624740) | gut metagenome | biome: biome; isolation source: fecal sample | host: Bos grunniens | place: China: Xizang | collected 2019
CCGACAGACCAGAAGGGGACGAGGTCATGGTTTGCATAGCGTGATGACGCCTCGCCGCTGATATTGAAATCGGCAGAATAACGGTTGTCATAGCTATAAGAGAACTGTCCGATGAGGCCTATTGAACGCGAAATATTCTCACTACCGATGTTGCTCATGCTTGTCTCCATCTTGTTACCGAAGATGAAATCATCCATGTGCGAATCGGGGTATCCTGTTGCCGAGAGGTTAACATAGTTGTTCTTGTCCTCATTCACAGTCCAGTTACCGAACACACTGAACAGGTGCTTGTCGAGCACAAGGTTATAGTTGATACCAAAGTTGCTTGACCATGAAGACATCTCACCCGAGCTCTTGTAGTAGCTACCTTTGCGAGTCAGGTCATCCTCTGTCTCAAAACTTGTATGGTCGGCCGGGAGGAATCTGTCTGTTCCCGCCAATCCTCTTGTATATGAGAGTTGCTCGGTGACACGCAGATTCTTCAGTATCATATACTCAAGGCTGAGGTTTGTTGTCATGCTAAGGCTGTTTGTCCGATCCTTTATACCTACAGTAGCATCGTAAAGAGGGTTGGTTATCATCTTGCTCTGACCACTAACGGTGTTGTTGTCGAGCACCTTTATCTGCTGGCCATTGGCGTCGGTAGGTATATAATAAGGATTAAGCCTTGTATATTGTGAGTATGAGCCATAGGGCGAGTTGCTGCTGTTCGACTCGGAAAGACCCACGTTGGCACGCATTGTAAACTTGTCCTTCAGATAGGTCATATTGAAGTTCACACCCTTTGTGCCGTTGCTTGAACCCTTCATCACACCGGGCTGCATAGCCGCATTGATGTCGAGGCTGTAGCGGAACACTTCGGTACCACCGGCAACACTCAACGAGTGGCGGTTCTGTATAGCTGTGCGCAAAGGCTTTGAGAGCCAATAGGTATCGACACCACCAAGCACATTGCGTCTGTAGCTGTTGTACAGGTTCATCTGTGCCGCATTGTTGGGGTCGTAAAGCCCTGCACGCCACTCGGTCTCGAGTTTGGTGGCAGCATCCATCATATTGTAGTCTGTGAGGTCGGGGGTCTGCACGGTCATGGTTCCGCTATATGAAACCGACAAGGCTCCGTCGGGAGCGACTCTTGTCTCAACCACCACCACTCCATTGGCTGCACGAGAGCCATAGACCGATGTCGCTGCAGCATCTTTCAATACGGTGATACTCTCCACGCGTTCTGGGTCAAGGTCAAGAATGCGGCTCATAGGGACAATAAATCCATCGAGCACGAACAGCGGAGTATTCGGGCGGCTCGACACATTGTCGAGCATAAGATCCATACTGTTCATCGACTTTGAGCCGAATGACTGGTCGCCACGTATCTGGAAATCGGGCTCGGCATTGGGGTCGGAACCACTCTTGTTGTTCTCTATTATCTTGAAACTGGGGTCAAAGAACTGCAAACCCTTGAGAATATTTGTAGGATTCATCTTTAAGAGCTCGGCACCCTTCACCTCGACATAGTTTCCCGTGAAACTGTCCTTGCTGCGGCGGCTTATACCGGTTACAACAACCTCGCCAAGCTCCACGCTTGCCTTCAACTCAATGACCATATTCCTCTCGTCCTTGAGTATCTGCTTTGAAACAGTTTCGTAGCCCACAAAAGAGACGCTTATGGACTCGCGCCTCTTCAAGCGCACGCTGAACTTGCCATCGAGGTCGGTGATGCAGCCGCGGCCGCCACTGCTCTTGCCGGTGCCGTCGGTGATGAGCACCGTGGCGCCAATGAGTTCCTCGCCGGTCTCCTTGTCGAATACCTGACCGGAGACGGTGAGTTCCACCTCCCCTGCCCCATTTTTGGCATCGGGCTCAACGATAATCTGATTCTCGCCCTCATAGCGAATCTTCACATTCTGATTTCCGATAAGCTCACCAAGCACCTTGTCGAGAGGTTTATTCTTTACGGCAATACTTGTGGGCTCGCCAATGTTCCACAGCGACACCTCCTGCAGGGTTATCTTTGCTCCCGCAGCCTTGGCTACCATCTCAAGAACCTTGCCCAACGGCTGATTGCTCACTCTCAGGGTTATTGGTTTCTCCTTCCACGCATCCTGCGCCTGTGCCTGCACAGAAGCCGCGCACAACAGTGCGGCAACGACAAGCAGCATCTTGCAGAAAAATCCGAAGTTGGAAACTATTTTTCTCATAAGCAGCTAAATTAACAGGTGTTTATTGCATCAGCATATCAATGATTTCCTTGTAGAAAGGATTGCTGTTGTAGTTCTCGATGTAGTCCTTGTAGAGAACGTCGGCACGCTCAATCTCCTGGCCATTCATAATGAAGTTGCGCAGCAGTGTATAGAGGAGAAAATCTCTTTGTGCACCTGTGTAGAAAGCGGCAACCTCCTTGTACATATCCTCGAACATACGGGGCATAGCATAGCTGTTGCCTGCGCTCTTTGCAGCCTTTTCATTCATAAAGAAACAGTAGCGGATGAGAAGGCTTGCATATTCCGGACAGCTGAGCGACTCGGCGTCTGTTCTTGTAACGTAACCATCCATAATGCTCCAGTAGTCGCCAATCTCCTGGTCGGCAACGGGGAGCCCTCTCACGCTCTCATACATCACCGGATACTCCATAAACGACATATAGACATCGGCATCGATTTGCGCCATCACATAGTTCTTGGCCTCTGCACTTGCCTTGCTTCTTTCAAAGAGCGCAGTGCACTTTTCGAGCAACAGACGCGAATCATCGATGCGACTCTTGGGCTTTATATCAAGCGCCACACAACCAAGAAGTTGCTTCTTGTAGCGCAAACTGCGCTTTAGGTTATCAACTCCCTTTATCAGGCGATTGTTGTTCACCGCACGCTCTGTGCCGCTGTAGTCCACCTTAACATTCTTTCCTTCGTAGTTGATGACAAGGTGCAGACTGTCGCCCGGCTGCAGGAGTACGTTTACGCGGCCATTGACGGTTAGGCACATAAGGCCGTCGCAGTCGAAGCTATAGATGTGATGCTCACCCGGGTTGGTGTGAAATTCCTGAGCTATGAGCGGTGTCTGTATACAATCGAAATAGACGGTATTTCCTTTATAGCCATAAATCTCTGCGCTTAGGGTTGTCTTCTCCTGTGCAGCAGATGTTGTAAAAAGAGCTGCTGCAGACACAAGTGTCAATAGTAGTTTCTTCATCATAGTTGCAATATTTTTTAATGCCTAAAAGGGCAAATTAACATTATCAGTGCCAAAAATATCATATTTTTTAATACGAATATTAAATGAAGAGGGATAAAATCTCAAAATATATGTTAAAACCAACATTCCCTCTACGCTGCAAGCCGATGAATGAATATTTTACATCCATTCACTTGCCAATAAACAAAAATAATTTCTACATTTGTGCTACCAACCCCAAAAGCATAACAGCAACTAAAATATGAAGAAAATCATTGAATGTGTGCCCAATTTCTCCGAGGGGCGCAACACCGAGGTTATCAAACAAATTACCGATTCCATTGAGGCGGTAAAGGGTGTAAAACTGCTTGATGTGGACCCGGGCGAGGCCACAAACCGCACTGTGGTAACATTTGTGGGCGAGCCCGAGGCTGTAACCAACGCAGCTGTGGCGGCAATAAAGCGTGCCACAGAGCTCATTGATATGCGCCAGCACAAGGGAGCACACCCCAGAATGGGCGCGTGCGACGTGTGCCCACTGATTCCCGTTTCAGGCATAACAATGGAGGAGTGTGCAGAACTTGCGCGGGCACTGGCAAAGCGAGTGGCCGAGGAGCTTGGCGTGCCCACATATTGCTACGAAGCCGCAGCCTTCAAGCCCGAGCGTCGCAACCTTGCGGTGTGCCGCGAGGGAGAATGGGAGGGGCTGCCCGACAAAATGGCCAACCCCGACAAGCAGCCCGACTTTGGAGCACGCCCCTATGACGAGGGCATTGCACGCACCGGTGCCACAGCTGTGGGAGCACGTGATTTTCTTGTAGCAGTGAACTATAACCTTAACACAACATCCACACGCCGTGCCAACGCCATAGCGTTCGATGTGCGTGAAAAGGGCCGCCCAATGCGCGAGGGCAACCCCATAATAGGCAAAATTGTAAAGGATGAAAAGGGCGAGACAGTTATGATTCCCGGCACCCTGAAGGCCTGCAAAGCCATCGGTTGGTTCATTGAGGAGTATGGCATTGCACAGGTATCTATGAATATGACAAACCTTGCCATCACCCCGCTGCACATTGCCTTTGACGAGGTGTGCCGCGCTGCCGACGCCCGCGGTGTGCGTGTAACCGGCACAGAGATTGTGGGCCTCATCCCCAAGAAGGCGCTTGTTGATGCAGGCCGCTACTTCCTGCACAAGCAGCACCGCTCTACCGGCCTTCCCGAACGCGAACTCGTGCGCATAGCCATTGAAACAATGGGACTCTCCAACCTCAAAGAGTTCAAGCCCGAGGAGAAGGTTGTGGAGTATATTCTTGAGGCCGAGGAACAGAAGGGGGTTAAAAAGCTTGTTGATATGACCTGCGCCGGATTTGCCGAGGAGACCGCAAGCGAATCGCCGGCACCGGGCGGAGGCTCTATCTCGGCCTATATGGGCGCATTGGCAGCCGCCCTGGGCACAATGGTTGCCAACCTCTCTTCACACAAAGCCGGGTGGGACAGCCGTTGGGAATACTTCTCGCAGTGGGCCGAAAAGGGTGTAGCCATAATGAATGAGTTGCTTGCACTGGTAGATGAGGACACCGCAGCCTTCAACAAGATTATGGATGTGTTTGGTATGCCCAAGAGCACCGACGAGGAGAAGGCTGCGCGCGCAGCAGCAATGGAGACAGCCACACTCTATGCCACACAAGTTCCCCTGCGCACTATGAAAGCTGCCCTAAAGGCCTTTGACGTAGTATATGCTATGGCACAAGAGGGTAACCCCAACTCGGTTTCCGATGCAGGAGTAGGCGCATTGGCTGCACGCTCGGCGGTTATGGGAGCCTGTCTCAATGTGAAAATAAATGCTGCCGGGCTGAAAGACCGTGCAACAGCCCAGGCGCTTGTGAACGAGGCCAATGAGATTCAAAGAGAAGCCCAGCGTGCCGAGAAAGAGATTCTTGAGATTGTGGAGAGCAAAATAAACGCATAAGAGTTCCATTTCTCCCCAAGAGAGCCACTTTCACACACACTCAACAACTTAAAACAACACCACGTTATGACCGATTTTCAAAGAGATATATTAGCCGGAATTCCCGATGTGCTGCCGGCAAAGAGAGAGTATGACGCCACAGCCAATCACGCGCCCAAGCGCAAAGATATTCTCACCGATGAGGAGAAGAAACTGGCACTTGCAAACGCCCTGCGCTACTTTCCCGCGAAGCACCACGCCGAGCTTGCGCCCGAATTCCTCGATGAATTGAAGAGATATGGCCGCATATATATGGACCGTCTGCGCCCCCACTACGAGATGCACGCACGCCCCATTGATGAGTATCCTGCACGCTCTCGCCAGGCTGCTGCCATAATGCTTATGATACAGAACAACCTTGACAAGGCTGTGGCACAACACCCGCACGAGCTCATCACATACGGCGGCAACGGCGCAGTGTTCCAAAACTGGGCGCAATATCGTTTGGCAATGAAATACCTTGCCGAAATGACCGATGAGCAGACATTGGTGATGTATTCGGGCCACCCATTGGGTCTCTTTCCCTCGCACAAGGATGCGCCGCGCGTCATTGTAACCAACGGAATGGTAATCCCCAACCACTCGTCCCAGGATGATTGGGAGCGTTTCAACGCAATGGGCGTGTCGCAATATGGTCAAATGACAGCAGGTTCCTATATGTACATTGGACCACAGGGCATTGTGCACGGCACCACAATCACAGTGATGAATGCAGCGCGCAAGCGAATGAAGCCCGGGCAAAAGGAGCTCAAGGGTATGCTCTTCGTTACCGCCGGACTGGGCGGAATGTCGGGAGCACAGCCCAAGGCCGGTAACATCTCGGGGGTGGTGAGCATCACTGCCGAAATAAACATTGCTGCAGCCGAAAAACGCTACAACCAGGGCTGGGTTGATGAGTTGCACACATCGCTCGATGAACTTATCCCCCGCGTGAAAGAGGCTGTGGAGAAGAAGGAGGTTATATCATTTGCCTATGTGGGCAATGTGGTAGACCTTTGGGAACGCCTTGCCGATGAGAATATTGCCGTGGACCTTGGCAGCGACCAGACATCGCTACACAACCCTTGGGCCGGCGGCTACTACCCTGTGGGCTACAGCTATGAGGAGTCGAACAGAATGATGGCCGAGGAGCCCGAGCGTTTCCACGAATGTGTGCAAGAGTCTCTGCGCCGCCACGTGGCAGCCATCAACAGGCTCACAGCACGCGGAATGTACTTCTTTGACTATGGTAACGCCTTTCTTCTTGAGTCATCGCGTGCAGGCGCCGATATTCTCAACGCCGACGGCAAGTTCCGCTACCCCTCATACGTTCAGGATATTATGGGACCTATGTTCTTTGATTATGGCTTTGGCCCCTTCCGCTGGGTGTGCACATCGGGCAAGGAGAGCGACCTTGAGACAACCGACCGCATTGCTGCCGAGGTGCTTGAGCAGATGCTTGCCGAGGCTCCTGCCGAGATACGCGGACAGCTCGAGGACAACTTGCATTGGATTAGAGAGGCAAAACAGAACAGGCTTGTGGTGGGCTCGCAGGCTCGCATCCTCTATGCCGACTCCGAGGGCCGCACACGCATAGCCCTTGCATTCAACGAGGCTATTGAAAGAGGCGAAATATCGGCCCCTGTGGTGCTGGGACGCGACCACCACGATGTGTCGGGAACCGACTCACCCTACCGAGAAACCTCTAATATATATGACGGTTCGCAATTCTGTGCCGATATGGCTGTGCACAATGTCATTGGCGATTCGTTCCGCGGTGCCACTTGGGTATCAATACACAACGGTGGCGGCGTAGGCTGGGGCGAGGTTATCAACGGTGGCTTTGGAATGGTAATAGACGGTTCTGCCGATTCGGCACGCCACATCGAGGAGATGCTGCTTTGGGATGTGAACAATGGCATTGCACGCCGCAGCTGGGCCCGTAACCAGGGAGCCATTTTTGCAATAAAACGACAGATGGAGCGCACTCCGCTGCTAAAAGTTACGCTGCCCCACCTTGCCGACAAGGAGCTTATTGAGAAGATTTATAACGAAAACAGATAGGAAACAGTCCCTTTTGAGCCTTGCAGGCTGGGAGGGAAAAAACACACACAACTATGATACACCATATAAGCGCTGAGCACCTCACCATTGCAAGAGTAGAGGAGATTTTGACCAAGGGATACAAGCTGGCCCTGAGCAACGATGCCAAGCAACGCATAAACCACTGCCGCGAATATCTCGACAGGAAGATGGAGGATGTTGCCCACCCCATCTATGGAGTAACAACAGGATTCGGCTCGCTGTGCAACATCTCTGTAGACAAGGAGAATTTGTCGCAGTTGCAGAAGAACCTGATGATGTCGCACGCTTGCGGTACAGGAGCACGAGTACCCTCGGAGATTGTGCGTCTTATGATTCTGCTCAAGGTGCAGTCGCTCTCCTATGGCCACTCGGGTGTGCAGCTGATAACAGTAGAGCGCCTCATTGAGATGTTCAACAACAACATAATACCCGTTGTATATGAGCAGGGCTCATTGGGAGCATCGGGCGACCTCTCACCCCTTGCACATATGTGCCTGCCGCTCATTGGCCTGGGACACGTGGAATATGACGGCGAAGTGGTAGAGAGCCCGGCTATAATGGAGAAAATGGGTTGGGAGCCTGTGAAACTCTGCTCCAAAGAGGGCCTTGCGCTGCTCAACGGCACACAGTTTATGTCGGCCTATGGAGTATTCTCACTTATCAAAGCACAGAAGCTGAGCCGTTGGGCCGACACCATTGGCGCTATGTCGCTCGACGCCTTCGACGGCCGTATGGAACCATTTGAGCACGAAGTACACGCCATACGCCCACACAACGGGCAGATTGAGACTGCGCGCAATTTCCGCGAGTTGCTCAAGGGCAGCGAAATTGTTGCTCAACCCAAGAAGCACGTTCAAGACCCCTACTCTTTCCGCTGCATACCACAGGTACACGGTGCATCAAAAGACACCATTGCCTATGTGTCAAGCGTGCTCGAGACCGAGATAAACTCGGCAACCGACAACCCCACAGTGTTCCCCGAGAGCGACAAGGTTATCTCGGCCGGCAACTTCCACGGACAACCGATAGCCCTTGCAATGGATTTTCTTGCCATTGCCGTGGCCGAGTTGGGAAACATCTCGGAACGCCGCATATACAAAATTATCTCCGGCGCACGCAACCTTCCCAACTTCCTTGTTGCCAACCCCGGCCTAAACAGTGGTTTTATGATTCCGCAGTACACTGCCGCATCAATAGTGAGCCAGTCCAAGGGGCTGTGCTGGCCGGCCTCGTGCGACTCAATTCCCTCTTCACAAGGACAGGAGGACCACGTGAGTATGGGCTCGAATGCCGCCACAAAACTGTGGAAGGTGGTGCAGAACACAGAGAGAGTGCTTGCCATTGAGCTTATGAACGCGGCACAGGCGCTCGAGTTCCGCCGTCCGCTGCACTCATCAAAAGCCATTGAAGAGCTGTTTGAAAACTACCGCAATGTGGTGCCCTTTGTCAGCAACGACACAGTGATGTACCCTCATATATCAACTTCGGTAAAATTCCTTTGCGACAATGAGCCTGCTTGTTAAGAACATTGGATGCATTGTCGGCATCGACGAGAGTGGTCGCACACGCGTGAGTGGCAAGGAGATGGCTACAATAGCCACCCTTGAGGACGCCTGGCTGCTCACCGACGGCGAGCGCATAAAAGACTATGGGACAATGGAGAAGGTGCCCAGCCTCAACAATGTGGAGATAATAGACGCCTGTGGAGGATGGCTCTTTCCCTCGTTCTGCGACTCTCACACACACATTGTATATGCCGGCAGCCGCGAACAGGAGTTTCTCGACAAGATAAACGGCCTCTCCTATGAGGAGATTGCCAAGCGCGGCGGCGGAATTCTTAACTCGGCCGACCGTCTGCACCTCACAAGCGAAGATGAACTCTACAGCCAGGCAATGGAGCGCATAGCAGAGATTGTGGCAATGGGCACAGGCCTTGTGGAGATAAAATCGGGCTATGGACTCACCCTTGAAGATGAATTGAAGATTTTGCGCGTCATAAAACGCATAAAGAAAAATGCACCGCTTGATGTGCGCGCCACCTTCCTGGGCGCACACGCTGTGGGCCGCGCCTATAAAGGGCGGCAAGCCGAATATGTGGCTCACGTGTGCAACGATATGATACCCGCCGTTGCTGCCGAAGGGCTTGCCGACTATGTTGATGTATTCTGCGACCGAGGTTTTTTCACCCCCGAGGAGACAGCGCACATCATTGAAACAGGCGCACGCTATGGTATGCGCGCCAAGATACACGCCAACGAGCTTGCCGTTTCTGGCGGCGTGGAAGTGGGCGTGCAACACGGCGCACTATCGGTAGACCACCTCGAATCAATGGGCGATGAGCAGATAGAGGCCTTGCGCGGCAGCGAAACAATGCCCACAATGCTCCCCGGCTGCGCCTTTTTCCTGGGCATAAGCTATCCACCCGCACGCAAGATGATAGAGGCCGGCCTTGCTGTGGCCCTCGCATCGGACTACAACCCCGGCACTGCCCCATCGGGGAATATGCGATTTGTTGCCTCGCTTGCCAGCATCAAAATGAAAATGACCCCGGCCGAGGCCCTCAACGCAGCCACTCTCAACAGTGCCTGCGCAATGGGCGAAAGCAAGGACTTTGGTTCAATAACCCGCGGTAAAAAGGCCAATTTTTACATCACGAAGCCCCTGCCTTCATTGGCTTTTATGCCTTATGCCCACCAAACTCCTGTCATTAAATCCATTGTGCTGAAAGGAAAGCGCATAGAATGATATCCCCAATTACGGAGATAACTCTACAACCTCCTTGATAGACCAGGACATTGCAGGATTTTTGATAATGCAACTGAACTGAAAAGGTTGAAACCGACCTTGCCCAAACGAGGGTGCCCCAAAAGTATTAAAGGGGCACCCTTGTTTGTGAGAAGTTGAATGAAAAGAGCCTTTTTAGTCAGCTTCGTCTTTAGGTGGCTTCTGCAATTTAATAACCCTTCGCAATTCCTTGTATTAGCGTTGGTCTTATATAAAAAACTTGCGGATTTCTCCATCCCGAGGTGCATTGGTCCCCTGTGAAAATGGATAACTTGCCGTTCTTTTGCTTTGCTTGTTTGTGAAAAACTCTTAATTTTGCAAAAATCATTGTCAATCAGTCGGTTTGCCAGGCTTGTTTGGCTTTGGCTAACGAAAAACAGTTAATGGGAAGATTTATGAACTTTAGAAAAATCACGCTGTTGCTTTTGTTGCTGCTCTTGGCGTTGCCGGTTGCGGCTCAGCAAAAGCCGAGTTTTCACATTGTAGGCTTCGAAGAGAACAGCTTCGATATGAGCGCACGCGAGAAACCCACCTCGCGCGACGACGGCACGGGCACGCTCTACTCAATAATTAAGGTGCGCTCAACAAACCCCGATGACGACCTTAAGGCCTATGACTTTGACTTTGGATATTTGAAGGATGTGCAGGAGCTGCACGATGACATTCTTTGGGTCTATGTGCAGAACGGCGCAAAGACTGTAACCATAAACCGCGAGGGCTATCACACTGTTGAACGCTACAACCTCAAGACCACCCTGCAGCCCGGCAAGGTCTATGACCTTACGCTGTCGCCCGAGGAGCAAAGAATAAAGAAACAGATGGTTATGTTCAGAATTACGCCTGCCGACGCGGGTGCCATTGTGATGTATTGTGCTCCGGGGTTTAATGGTGATAGGATGTTTGGCCGCTCCGATGGCGATGGCGTTGTTTCAAAGAGTCTTGCTGTTGGCAGTTATAGTTATAAGGTTATTTCGGAGAACTATCACACCAGTGAGGGTGTGTTCACACTCGACAACATTGCGCAGACCCACATTGAAACTGTGATATTGCGCGCCAACTCTTCAAAGATTACGCTTAATGCGGGTGAGGGCGTTGATATATATATCGATGGCGTGAATGTGGGTGTTGATAAGTGGACAGGCAACCTCAGCGAGGGCTCCTATAACATTGAGTGCCGCAAGGCCGGGCACAAGAACAGCTACAAGTCCTTGACGGTTGTTGAGGGCGAGGATATGGTTGTTGAACTTCCCCGGCCCACACCGCTCACAGGCGTGCTTGCCCTGTCATCAACCCCTTGGGACGCGAGGATTTTTGTCGATGGCAAGGATTGTGGTCGCACACCGCGCAATGTAACCGATTTGCTTGTTGGCGAGCACAAGGTTGAGGTGGTGAAGGATGGTTATGACACGGCTGTGTTCAATGTGGTTGTCTATGAGAATGAAACCACCACGCAGAGTGTTGTGTTGCAGAGCAATGTTCAAAGAAACGATGCGGCAGTTGAGAGTGAAAGGCCAAAGGTTGAAACAGCTGCCGTTCCACACAAAAGAAAAACGGTGAGCGGTACTCTTATTGACAAGCACGGCAACCCGGTGGCGGGTGCCAAGGTGCAGGCTGCCGGTGGCGCTGCGGCTGTGTTTACCGATGCCGACGGCTATTTCTCCATAGATGTGCCGTTGCATAACAATAGGCTTGAACTGAGCCACGAAAATATGTATTCCGGTGAGTTGAGACTGGGAAACGAATCGAGTTTCAATAATATTGTAACCCTTAAAAACAGGCCCACAGGAGAGTGGTTCCTGAACGCAGTGGCCTCCTTTACTGTGGCAGGTTTTGAATCTTACAAAGAAAGTAGCGTCGGCGATTTTCGTGCCGGTACTATGGTGGGCTTTTTGGGTAAATGGGGCGGATATTTGAAATTGACACCCTCGTTTGGAGCAGCATCCGGAATTCCTTCCGTTTCTCTTGGCGTAACCAAGAGAATTGTTAAACCGTTGTATGTCTATGCCGGTTTGGGCTGTGCTACAATGAATATAAAATATTCTACCTCTTCAACTATTCCTAGCGCTGCAATGATGTTTGACCTTGGTTTTATTGTGAAACCGGCAAAGCGCTTTAACATAAATGTGGGTTGCAACTATCTCTCAGAGGATTTTGAGGATGAACAAACGTTTGAGTTGCATTTTGGACTGGGATATATATTCTAACCACTGTTCTGTGCGGGCAAATTGATTGTGTGGGTTCGATAGCGGGGGTTCAACAGGTCCAAAGGGGACAGCTGAAATGCATAGGCAAAAACAACAGCTCAATTACAGCAACCAACAGTTCTCCCCTTTGCTTGCAAGGGGGAGTGACGCAGACGAGGGGGATAAAAACAGTGCACGCACAAATAACCATCCCCCGCCCGACAGCAGGCTGTCTCGTCCCCCTTGGGACCAAAGGGGACAGCTGAAAATGCAATAGTCAAAAACAAATACCCAATTAAAGCAACAAACAGTTCTCTCCTTTGCTTGCAAGGGGGAGTGCCGCAGGCGAGGGGGATAAAATTACACGCACAAAATAACCATCCCCCGCCCGACAGCAAGCTGTCTCGTCCCCCTTGGAAAAGGGGACAGCTGAAATGCAAAAATCAAAGCAATAAATTCTTCGCAATAAATATCGCGTACAGAGGTAACTTGATGTGTCGCCGCTTTATCTTTTCTCCTCTCTTCTTGCCTGGTCGCGCACCTGGCGCAGTATCTCGCTCGAGAAGAGGAAATCGTTGAGCTGCGTGCAGTGCGAGTTAAGGATTTGTGTCTTGTCGCCCTCCCACGCAAGCTTTCCGCCGGCCAGAAACAGAATGTGGTCGCCAATGCCCATCACCGAGTTCATATCGTGGGTGTTGATGACGGTTGTGATGTTATATTCTCGGGTGATGTCGTGAATGAGCTCGTCGATGATGAGTGATGTTTGGGGGTCGAGGCCCGAATTGGGCTCATCGCAGAAGAGGTATTTGGGCTCAAGGGCTATGGCGCGCGCAATGGCGGCGCGTTTTTGCATACCGCCCGAAATCTCCTCGGGCAGCTTGTCCTGGGCGTCGATGAGGTTCACTCTGTCGAGGCAGGCGCGGGCACGGGCAAGGCGCTCCTTGTAGGTCATTGAAGAGAACATATCGAGCGGGAACATCACGTTCTCGAGCACGGTCATCGAGTCGAACAGCGCGGCGTTCTGGAACAACATTCCAATCTCGCGGCGCAGGGCTATCATCTCCTTGGGCTTCAGGGTGGTGATGTCGCGGCCGTCATAGGCTACCTTGCCCTTGTTGGGGCGCAGAAGGCCCACAATGCACTTCATAAGCACGGTTTTGCCGGCGCCGCTCTGGCCAATGATGAGGTTTGTTACTCCGTTCTCAAAGGTGGCGTTGATGTCGTCGAGGACCTTCTTGTCCTCGAACTGCTTGTGTATTGAGCTTATTTCAATCATTGCATCATTATGTTTGTTAGCACAATGTCGGCAAAAAGGATGAGCACGCTGCAGCTCACCACTGCGTTGGTGCTTGCCTTGCCCACTTCAATGGAGCCGCCCTTCACAGTGTAGCCATAGAACGAGGCTACCGATGTGATGATGAAGGCAAAGAAGAAACTTTTTATTATGCTGTAGTAGATGAACCAGGCTGTGAATTCGTGCTGAAGGCCCAAGGTGAGCTCCTCGGCGGTCATTATGCCGGTGAGCTTTCCAATGAGGAAGGCACCGCCGGTGCCGGCTGCTATGCTGAAGATGACAAGCACAGGTATCATAAACATAAGGCCTGTTATCTTGGGCAGTATGAGGAAGTTGGCCGAGTTCACGCCCATCATATCAAGGGCGTCTATCTGCTGGGTAACGCGCATCGCACCAATCTCGGATGTGATGTTCGAGCCCACCTTGCCGGCGAGTATAAGACACATTATGGTTGATGAGAACTCCAGCAGCAACACCTCGCGTGTGGCATAACCGGTTACAAATTTAGGCATCCAGGGGCTCTCTACGTTGGTCTTCATCTGTATGCACATTACGGCACCGATGAAGATTGAGATTATTAGCACAATGGGTATTGAGTTTATGCCAAGCTGGTACACCTCGTGCAGGGTGCGACGCAGATACATTGTCCAGCGCTCGGGGGTGGTGAGCACGCGCTTCATAAGCATAAGGTAGCTGCCAAATGTCTTTACGGAGTCTGTAAGCAACATTTTTCTTCTTCTCTTTTGGATTTTGCTGCAAAGGTACGATTTTTTGTTTGTTCAATGTGTTAATTATTATTACAATATTGGGGCTAATGTGTTCCTTTTTTTTGTGTGTAAGGCAAAAATGCATTATCTTCGCCACTGAAAATCTCTCTCATTCATCTGGTATGGAAAAGGAAAATACAGGCAACAACGGCGGTGAGTCATTGGTTTTGCGCTCTGAAAATCTTGTCAAGGTATATGGCAAACGCACTGTGGTGAACAATGTGTCGTTCAATGTGAAGCAGGGCGAAATTGTGGGCCTTCTTGGTCCTAACGGGGCGGGAAAGACCACCTCTTTCTATATGACCACCGGGCTTGTCATTCCCAACGGCGGCCGCATCTTCCTTGGCGACCGGGAGATTACAAAGTCTCCTGTATACAAGCGCGCACGTGCCGGCATAGGATACCTTGCCCAGGAGGCGAGTGTCTTTCGCAAGATGACGGTTGAGGATAACATTGCATCGGTGCTTGAACTCACGGGAAAGCCGTTGGAGTATCAGAAGGAGAAGCTCGAGAGTCTTATCTCGGAATTCCGCCTGCAGAAGGTGCGCAAGAATCTTGGTGACCGTCTTTCGGGTGGTGAGCGTCGCCGCACCGAGATTGCCCGTTGCTTAGCAATAGACCCCAAGTTCATAATGCTTGACGAGCCGTTTGCCGGTGTAGACCCAATTGCCGTGGAGGATATTCAGTATATTGTGTGGAAGCTCAAGGATAAGAAC
>JAEIGA010009155.1_pt1 | contig 14980 bp, 15 predicted proteins | sample 9270691 | NCBI WGS metagenome assembly JAEIGA01 (sample SAMN17057246, study PRJNA624740) | gut metagenome | biome: biome; isolation source: fecal sample | host: Bos grunniens | place: China: Xizang | collected 2019
AGGCATCACAAACCAACGCTTTGGCAAAGTTGCTCTATTCGTAGAATCAATAGGAGCAGACAAATGATCATACAATCCTTCAAACGAATCAAAAAACCTTGATTCCAATTCCTTTGGCATACCAACCCTTTCCACTCTTGAAATTTTTTGTTCTTGCTTATTATTCCCACAAGCAACCAAAGCTATAACAGCCACCAACAAAACTAATAACTTTTTCATGATACTCTAACTTTTTTTAATAATCATTACAATAAATTCAATCCCACTTACCACCCAACCATATCCACACAAAAAACAAAACTCCTCCAATCAACGCCCCTTAACATTAAGGCTATCCACCCCTATTAAATGATTTTGGAAATAATATACTAGTTAGCGCATGTACAAACTAGTATATTATTTCCAAGATTTTTACAATCTAACATTAAAATATTTCCCCTTCATCACTCCGGCTTGTTGAAAAATTGCCATCATACTGCACAACAAGTTCATAAGTCAGAATATTATTGTCTAAATACGAAGATGATCCATCTTTAGAATACGATTCATCTTTCACAAAACCTCCTCTCAATCCATTTTTCATTACTTTCTCAGGATTCCATCCATTTCCATAATAGAAAAATGTTTGATAATTATACCCATTTGCCAAATGAATTGAAGAAGAATAACCGGCCTTAATATATTTATGACCTGCAACCTTACCATTATGATTATTATATCTTACAATCACAATTACATCCGAATTATCTGGCGCAGTAACTCTAATTTCCGAATGTGCAGTATAATCATCATAATACGCATTACACCCATACCATTGAGAATATGGCTGAGCTCCATTCTGCAATGAATTATTTTCATATCTACGCACTATCTCACGCTCTCTTTTTCTTTCTTCTTCAAGACGAATCTCCTCTTTTGCAACTTCAATTCTTTCTCTTGCGTCATCTACAAGATTACTTTCAGGATATTTCATTATAAATTCTTCATATCCCGATATATCATACCTATCAATCTTATTAAATTCTCCTGCATGATTAGAATCACAACTTGCAAAAAATATAATAGCAACTAGTGCAATGAACAATAACTTCTTCATATTACCTTATTTTACAAATTATCTCTTTAATCATTATTTATCTAAACTAAATAATACAAAAAAAGTAATAAAAGGGGACAGTGAGATTATAGTTAATACAAAATAATAAAGCCACATCAATAAATCAGCAAAAAAACCTAACGATTCAACCAAAACATAATTCCAAAATTCTTTATATAAAACTTTTATGTAATATGACAAAATTCCCATAACAGTAACAAGCGCTAGCAAAATGATAGGGAATCCTACTTCATGATAGTACCAGCATAACAAAGCCATGGGTAGTTGAAATAAAAAAACAAGTGTCATTCTAAATAATGGTAATCTTAATGTTTTTTTACACGGCATTTGGAATCTTTTTAAATAACCTTTCCAATCACCATTTATTTCACTGTATTCCATATTATACTTTTCATTCTTTTTCATAATACATTGAATTAAAATTAATAACTACAATTAAATTTACTTGTTACAAATATTTATATAAGCAGTAATATTATTTAGAATTTTTTCCTATTATCTGATAATATAATTCTCTAACAATTACAACTGGACTTGTTATTAACAAAATCCAACCCCAAGTCTGCCAAGATAAAGGTTCTGTACGGAATACATCACCACCAACTTGTACCATTATAATTGTCACAACAAGAATAAGAATCATAATACCTGAAAATTTAGGATTTCTACCCAATCCATCAAATAAAGATTTATTTTTACCAATAACTCGAGCATTAAACATATTCCACCAATTTAAAATCATATACGCAGCAAAAAATATTGTCAAATTCATAGATGAGAAGAAATTTGAAATATAAGAAATTCCCCAATTATTAATAACATCTTGGTTGTTCATTCCCCATAATACAAATGTACATAAAGCCCAAACAAATCCTCCAAAACCAAAAATTGCTTTCATAAGAGATTTATTAATAATAAATTCTTCACGATTACGTGGTTTATCTAATAAAACTTTATCATCTGCTGGTTCTGACGCGAGTGCAATAGCCGCTAAAGCATCCATAACAAGATTAATCCATAAAAATTGAGTAACAGTAAATGGCATTTCAACACCCACCAATGGCCCAAATACGGCAACCATACAAGCAGATACATTTATAGACAATTGTAAGAACAAGAAATTCTTAATATTTTTAAATAAAGAACGCCCCCATTTAACCCCTGTTACAATAGAAGGGAAAGCATCATCAAGAAGCACAATGTCTGATGCTTCTTTTGCTACCGATGTACCTGACCCCATTGCTATACCTACATCTGCATGATTTAATGAAGGTGAATCATTTACACCATCGCCAGTCATTGCACATACATATCTTCTTTCTTGTGCCCATTTTAATATTTCTAATTTGTTAGTAGGAGTACATCTTGCAATAACATTAGGGAATTCTCTGTTGTTTTGTTTTGATTGAATTGCTGTCGTAAAATCTTTTGCTTCAATAGCCCAGATATCTTTAAAACCAGCTTGTCGTGCGATTTCTGTTCCAGTTTTTAAATTATCACCTGTCATCATTACAACATCAATTCCTGCACCATAACATTTTTCAATTGCACTTGGAACATCTTCTCGAACTGGGTCTTCTATAAACCACGAACCAATGTATTGAGCATCAACTAAAACTTTATTATTTTCTAATGCTTCTTTCACAAAGTCATAATTGTCAGAACCAATAATAGCTGCTGAAATCGCTCTTCTTCCGCGAGCTTGCTGTTCTGAAACTTTAAAAAGGAAAGACTCATTTTGTATAATTCTCGCTATAACTTCTGGTGCACCTTTTATAACAATAAGTTCCTCGTTTGTTTCAATATTTTGTATTTGAGAAACCATATACTTATAAGAACTTGAAAAAGGTATACATGACAAAACTTTATACGAAGAACGTAACTTTTCGGTTAACTCTATACCTATATTTTTCAATATAGCGCCTTCTGTAGGATTGCCAAGAACTGTTGACGTATTAGACCAATTCGCTGTTGAATTTAATGCGCCTACTAAATTCAATTTATCAATATTATCGTCTTTTACATCTATCTCTACAACAGTCATACAGTTTTGTGTTAATGTACCTGTTTTATCTGAAAAAATAACATTAACCGAACCGATTGTCTCACAAGCATGCATTTTCTTAACAAGGTTATTTTCTTTAGCCATTGTTTTCATAGAAAACGCTAATGCCAATGTTACTGATAAAGGTAAACCCTCTGGAACTGCAACAATAATTACAACAACTGCACCCATCAAAAATTGCACCTCAGTGAGCAATGTTTCCCAAGTGAATTCAAAAACATGTTCGCCAAAAGCAAAATTCCAATGAACTAAATTAAGAATAACAAACATTACACCAGCAATAGTAAATGCTGCAATATTAATTTTACCTGCTAATTCATCCAATTTTTCTTCAAGAGGAGTCTTGTTATCAGTTTCTTCTGATGCTTGTCGAGTTGTTTTTCCTATCTCAGTTTCATCTCCGACTTTAACAACAATGCCCTCTCCAAGCCCTTGCTCTATAGTTGTTCCTCTTAACAAAAGGTTAGGAGCAAAACCTGCCCCAGAATAAGGTTCTTCAATTGGATATTTAGACACCGCCATTGATTCTCCAGTCATAGAGGCTTCTGAAACTTTCATATCCATTGCATGGAATAATTCAATATCGGCTGGTATTTCATCTCCGGCAGACAAAAGAACAACATCGCCCACAACTAATTGATCTTTAGAAATCTCTATTACATTTCCATTACGTCTAACTTTAACTGGCTCATAATCTTTGTCTGTTTTCATTGCATCAAATTTCTTTTTAGCATCATATTCTTGCCAAAAACCAACTCCTGTTGCAATTAAAACTGCTGCGATGATACCTATTGATTCTGTAAAATCTCCATGAATAATGCCGAAAACCAAAGAAATAGCAGTAGCAACTAATAAAATAACAATAATTGGATCTTGAAATTTTTCTAAATACAATTTCCACCAAGGAGTTTCTGGTGGAGGTGTTATTAAATTAAGACCATGTAATTTTCTACTTTTAACTACTTCGTCTTCTGTTAATCCATTACGTTTAATTTGATTCTTCATAATAATATATTTTAAGTTATTAATTATTTTGTTACTCCTACAATTTATTTTAAATTTGCTATAACGTTATATGCAAACCAACTATTTAATCCTTCAAAAAATATAGGTTTGTCGTTTACTCCATCTTTTTGAATAACAACTCCATTTGCATACGAATCAACGGTTAATATTTTTGAATATGGAATTTTTAAACTCTTTTCTGGAGAACTATAATACAAATGCTTATCTGTGAAACATACACAACCCACACCTATTTTTTGCATTATTGTTGTTTCTATTGGATGTCCTTTAAAACCACCTGTTCGATAATATACTCCCTTCATTAATTTAACACTAATCCCTCTATTTCTACCAACATACTCTCGCTGTATCTTTTGTTGATGTAGAGTAATATTCCTAAATAGCCAAATAAAGTTCTCATCTTTATTTAACAAAAAAGGGAAATCTCCAGCAATTGTAATTTTAGGATTTGGTTTTCTGCCATTCAAAACATCACATAACACATCAGATTGTAACATTTTTTCTATAGCATTATTTCTATTCAATGTAGCAGTTAAAAGTCCAGAAAATTGAATAAATCGTGCTATCATTCTTTTTTCTTCGTCATCAATTACACCATCATCCAAATATGTTTCTATTGCAGCATCAATTACTTTAACAAATAAATCCTCTTTAAATTGATTTTCAATAAAAGATTCAGCCATTATTGTTTTTATTTCTTTCTCTTTAAGATAAAAATCAATCTTATTATGAAAACAACTCTGAAACAATTCGGTTAATTTAGAAACTCCAAATTCATACTTCTGTTTGCATTCATCATGACAATTGCTAAACCAACCACTATCTTTTCCACAATATTTACATTTTCCCATATTTATTTTTAATTTCGTAATTTAGATTGATAATTAACTCCTTGTTTAAGATATGCATTTAAAAGTATCACTGCAATAAACATAATTGGAAGGGCTATTATCAAACCTAATAGAGTACCACAAAAGGTATCATACAAACCATGTAATAACGCAGGAATTGCTAATGATAGAAAATATAATGCAATTCGATATTTAGGATATAACGATGCAAACGAAATAAAATAACCAGCAATACCGCACCATATAGCATGTATAAAAGGTAAACTTGTCAATCTTAATATATTAAGAAAATATGCCATATCATATTCTTGCATTACATTAATTTCCATCTGATAATGAACCCCTTCAAAAACACCAAACGCAATGCCTGATATAAGTCCGTAAAAAACAAATGTTTGTGGAATTAATGGATACTTTGCTCTTCGTTGAATTATAAAAAGGGGTATTGCTTTTCCTAATTCTTCTGTAACACCAACTCCTAAAACATACCCTATCATACTTAATGGAAAAGTCGACTCTATAAATTTATAAAAAGGATTTATTTTATGTAATCCGAATATAAACCATATTATAAAAACTGCCATTTGTGTTATAAAGAAAATAGTTATTGTTGCTCTCAAAGAAACTTGAGGCGTTTTAAAAAGATAGTAAAAAAACAATCCCCAAACTACAGCGAAATACAACGATATACAATAAAACACTACAAAACCACTAATAGGCAAAAACATGAGTGTCGACGGAATCAACCCAATTAATGCTAAAATCAGTAATCTAGAATCAGAAATTATATTTGATTTTCGAAATGCATCTTTAGGTAACAACAATTCTGTTCCTATTTTTTTTAGTTGTTGAAAAATAGATCCACCATGCTGAATCTTTGTTCTAAGATGTTTTCCTTTCAAATACTTTCTAACAGGAAGCACTCTACCTGAAACATCATCAAAAATAGAATCGCACAACAAAATTTGCCCACTATTCACATACTTCACTAAATTAGCATCATCATAAGGGCCAAAACGCTGATTATTTCGTTCTACATAAACCATATTTTACATTTTTTATTAGTTGTATGGATCTGGACCATATTGATTATCGCACTCTTCTCCTTTAAAAAATCCTAAATAAATAGCAGTTATAATATTGACAATAGGAATACATAATCCTAAAATCCACCAACCACTTTTACCTAAATCATGAAATCGTTTAACGATATTAGCCAATGAAATCCACGCCACTGGTATAATAAAAATCAAAGTAAATATAGCAACCCCAGTAGACATATCTTCTCCTGCAATATTTGCAGGAAGCATAATAAAGTTACCGCACAAAATTATAGCCCAATAAAGAGACCGTCTATGTCTACCTTTAAATAAAAATAAAGACGAGAATCTAAACGATTTATCTTGTTCAATTTGAGGTTGTACATTTTCTGCAGAATTAGACTCTTCTCTTATATTCAAAGAATTGTTTACCGTAGAATCAAATTTATCTTCTGGCTTAGATAAATCTATTTTCTTTACATACTCTTGGCATGGTGTTGAGTCAAAAACAACACTTTGAATACATGCAGATGTATCATGTTTTTTGCAATTATTACATTGGTCTTTTATCATATTAATACTAGTATATATTAATTTTTCACTAATTGTACGATTATCAATCGGCCGCCATCTTCAGTTGACAATAAAATTTTCTTTCCGTCTGTTAATTCAACATATTCTCCTATACCAATTTTTTTATCTAAATCTTTATCATACAAACTATCTAATCGTCTATTAATAAGAATCCATTTGCCATTATGAAAATGAAAATCACCTACAGGTTTTTTATCTTCAATTGTCAATTTTTCATTTGGTTCGATAAAACGATTAACATGCCACATATATAAGGTTTGTTTATCATACACCATCAAACGATAGTTTTCTGGTTTAAAAACACCTTTTTTAGGAGAATAGTATAAATTTAACACAGGTAATTGTCCAATATATTCTTTACCGCAATATGGACATTTAGGTTTTCTTGAATTATCAAATACAAACCATTTATGTTCACATTGTGGATTTTGACATGGTTGAATCAAATCTGTCGTACGAACTAAGGCTTGTTCCCATTCTGCTGCAGAAGGTCGCATAGTAGGATTGTGAAGTCCATCAATAAATGCTCGATCGAATAATGCTTTCAAATATGGTCCACAAATACTATATGGAAACTTTGACACATCGCCTTGTGGTAATTCGCTCGGTGCTAAATTCTGAACTTTAGGTCTATTGCTTTTATCTGTTGGGTGTTCAATAAATAATGCCATTTTACCCATAGATAATTCTTCATCTTTAGCTGTATCCAAGTCATTTACTTTCCCTCCTCTTAAAGGATGACGATTTAATAAGTACATATATATAAGAACTGCCAAAGCATGCCTATCAGTTTGAATACAAGGCAATTTCTTGTTTTTATCATCAAGTCTAAGTGCTCTAGTTTCCAAAACTTCAGGAGCAATAAAATCGGGAGTACCTACCACATCCGGTGGAAATTTTCCAGGTACAACTAAACCATCACAATCTATCACACAAGAAGAACCTGAACTTGGATCTACAAGAACATTCTTATAAGACAAATCTGAATGGGCTAAACCGGCAGCATGCATACGCCTTACTGCTCGTGCGATTTTTAGACACATATGCAAATTTGTCAAGAATGTACCTTTATGTTCTGGTTCAACAAACTTATTCCGTAATTTTGCTGAAGCAAACCACTTACCTTCTTTTTCCTTTCCTTTAAATTTTCCACTAGGAAAGAAAAATTTACTATCATAAAAAGCCGATGTTATACCAATTTTACCATCCCAAATAAATACATGTTCTGGCCAAACAAATAAACTTTTCCAATAATCTCCACCAACCTCTTGAAAAATTCTTTGCTTATAAAGACCACAAATAGTTTCAAGTCTTTCCCTATTTGCTGGATTGTTGTGTTTTGCTTCACGAAATACAAGACAAACATACTTTTTATCTGTACTAAAATAACAATCCTTCATTCCACCACCAGCTTTTATTTCGTCGTAGAATTCTAAAGGAGTACCATCTGTTGCTGTAACTCTAATTATATTTGCCATATTAATAAAGTATTGCTATTGTTCTATCATCATGATTACCAGGAGACCAAAAGTCTAACCATTTTAATAATTGATATTGAGATTCTAAATTATCATCCGTTAATTCAACTTCAGAAGTAATATTATCCCATAATTCATTCCATTTTTCAACTTTATTTAAATTTGCATCTGTTTCAAAAAATGGATCCGATACACCATCTGTCATTAGCATCAAAGCTGTAAAATCTTCTTCTATAGAATATTTTAATCTTGACATAATAGACTCTGGTTTGAAGATTTCACTCATAGTTAAAAATCTCGTTTGTCCTGCAAATTCACCGCCGTCTGGAGTCCCTAATACTTTAATATACTGAGTGTCTTTATTATAAATACACATAGCACCATCACCAACCCAAAACGAAGCAACAAACCAACCAAAATCAAATTTTTTACATATTGCCAACAACAATGTTGTAGAATAATCACGCACTTGATGTTCATTTGTTTTTGCAACATCCAATATGGCACGATGTGCTTTATATGCAGCACCTCCTACGATACTATAAATCAAAGTACTTATATCTCTATTTGAAGAACCTTCCTCTGCTTGTTTCAACTCTACAATAGCTTTTTCCAAGTCATCAGGAGTCGCTAACGCTTGTTTGCAATGCTCTACACAAATGCGACAAGCTACTTCCGAACCCTTTCTCGAATATTTAGCAGAACCAGCCCCATCTGCAACTGCTATGATATACCATCCTGTATTTTCATCATAATGCATATTGTATTCATCATCTCTTGGCTTACCTTCATGTGCATGCGAACGACCTCTTTTACTTGCTGCTACAATATCTTTTTGTTTCCCTTTTTCATTTTCAGCAACAGTTAAGTAACTATGAACAAAATCTTCTTTATAGAACGGAATATCTTTGTCAGTTGGAATATCTTTCCACAAAGATCTTGGGTCTGGATTTACCGAAAATTTTATTAATCTCTCTAAAATTTTACAGCCATCAAACCAACCTTTGTATTTAAATTTAATAACAACATCAAAATCTCCAGGTACTATTGGTTTCCCTTTTATAACGATACCTCTCTCTGATGTTCCAATAACAATATTTTTTTCTATATCCTTTTCTGATTCTTCTGTAATGTCTTCACCTCTCTCTTCTTTTGATTGTTCTGCAACAACCTCTTCGACAAGTTGCTCCGCCTTAACTTCTTCAGTAAAATATTCGGTTTGTTCTTCTGCTAAAACCATTTCTTCAATCGGTTGTTTCTCAAGAATTTCTTCAACTACTTCTACTGATTCTTGTTCTATTTCTGTCACATTATTTGTTTCTACACTTTCAACTGAATTATCTTCTAATGAAATTGTCAAACCGGTTCCTTCCAAACCTTCAACCCAATATTCATCAATATCCGAATCTTCTATTTTGATTAATTTATAATATTCCTCAGTCACTTTAGCATTAGGTAATATTAAATTATCAAAACTATTAATTTTATTTTGTATAACAACTTCTTTATTCATAAACCACGTATTATATTCATTATATAATTTTTCAGAAAAAAATTCTCTAATATCATTTATCCTTAAGTCCGACAAACCATCAGGATAATATTTGCCGAATAAATTGCGAATAAAATTTTCCATACTTACCCCCTTGTTCTATTTACATTCATACCTTCTGAACTTCCTTCTCCTAGATAGCCTTCCATACCACACCATGGACATTTACACTGCATACTTTCTCCCACACAAGAAATCTCGCCACAATCGCCACAAACAACAAAACCAAACTGATTACCACAACAAGGGCAAGTCGGTGCACCTAATAATTCAATTGTATTAATATTACGAGTATTTACAGACGTATCAGATAAACTCTTATAAGACTCTTCGTCTATTTGATATGCTCCAACTAATTTAAAATCTGTCACATTTAAATGTTCTAAACCACTCATAGCAACAGGTCTTAATCTTTTTGCATACTTAATTAAATAAGGACGTTTAGTAGTTGTACATTTAGCCATCAACACTGCAAAATTTTCATCAACTTTACAAGTTTGATTTTTATCAACTTTTTCTAAATTAATACCATCAACAGGAGCTAATTTTACATCATCATTATTATATTCTGTAACAGATACACTTGATGTTTTGATAGAAGCGGTAACCCATTTAAAAAATGCCTTAAATGAATTATTATCTGTTTCATTTAGTCTTAAAACGTTATCAGTTACTTTACCTAACATTTGTGTATCAACATTATCTCCTATTGATATTGCAATCAGATTGCAACTTTTTCTATATTTCTCATTCCATCTTTGAAAAGCTCTATCTGGATTATCCGTTGGTGTTCCATCTGTAAACAAAAATATTATAGGTTTCCAATCGCCTTTAACGTCTAAAGTTGTTTTCTGTATAGAATGATCTAATTCATCCATAAGAAAATTCATTGCATTACCCAATGACGTACCTCCCCCAATTGGCAATGTTGGAGGATAAAATTTAAATAGTTCAGTTAATGACATTAATAATTTTGCTTTACCAGCAAAACCTATTACAGAAACATACACAGTCTCTAATGCATATGGATCAGTCCTTAACTCTTGAACTATTGTTCTTATTCCATTTTGAACTTGTTCTATTGGTTCTCCAACCATAGACTCAGAAAGGTCTATAAGAAAATAAATAGGTAAACGTCTCATTTTTATTTATATTTAAATTAAATTACAAAATTAACTTCTTCTGGTGGTGGAGGAAGAAGTTAATTCTTCTGTTGCTCCAATACTTTTATTCCCTACTTCAATAAGGTCAGATACCCATTTGAAGAACTTCTTAAAACTTGAACTATCCATTGTATCCAATGAATATACTTGGTCTGTCAACAATTTCAATGGTTCAATTTTCGCCTTCATTCCTGCAGCACAAGCAACTATAGTTGCAAATTTTTTCTGCTTTACCTTTGGAATAATTTGATTATATAAAGCTATATCAGAAGGATGTCCGTCTGTCATAATAAAGAGAAGTGGCATCCAATCTCCTTTTTGAGTCGGTGTACTCAATTTAACCTCTTTATCTACTTGAATACATAACTGCTCTAAAGCTGCACCAGTATGCGTAGGACCAGATTCTGGAGTTACGATTTCTGGCAACTGCATGTCTTCAAGTGGCGTTAATGGTAATAGAATTTTAATATCTTTATCATAAGTTATAATACTTATGTTAACTGTTTCTAAAGCATAAGGATCTAATCTTAAAGTTGCAATCATCGATTCAATTCCAACTTTTACCGATTCTATTGGTTCTCCTTTCATCGAACCTGAAGTATCAATTAATAAATATACTGGTAATCTACGTGCCATATTATTAAATTTAAAGGTTATCGATATGTAATATAATTTCTTTAGGAAGAGGAGGTAATTCATCTATTTCAAAATCAAATTCTCCTGTATTTTCGATTCTAGTGCTAGTCGTACTAATTGAACTTGATACCCATTTGAAATAAGACTTGATATTAACTGTATCAGTTGAAGAAATCTGGATTACATTCTGTGTTATCTTTTTAAGAACATCAACTTTCGCTTTCGAACCTGCTGCACACGCAACCACTAATCCAAACTTCAACTTTTTAAATTCCAAAAGTGGTTTTGCTATTGGCCCCGAATAACCTCCATCGGACAAAATAAACAATAATGGTTTCCAATCACCTTTGACTTCCAATGTAGTCTTACGAACTTCTGAATTAACTTTCTCACACAACAAATTAAGTGCTTCTCCTAATGCCGAACGCCCTTTAGCAATCATACTAGGAATACGTATTTTATAAACCTCTGTTAAAGGTAAAATTTGTTCTGCCAGAGAGTTATATGTTATAATACTCAAACATACTGTTTCTAATGCATATGGATCTCCATTCAATGAATCTATTAACGCTTTTAACCCCAATTCTACCGCTTCAATAGGTTCACCTCTCATTGATGTTGATGTATCTATTAAAATATAAACAGGTAAACGTCTCATATTTTTTCATAATGTTTGTTACAATGCAGATTAATCTACATTGTAACAAACTAAATTAATTTAATCATTATCAGGATTATACCCCATATATGCACCATAAAAAAAACTACCCACCAACATAATCCAAAATATTGTATCACCATCTTCATAGTAATATCCAAACATTGCCATAAATACCTGGTATAAAAAGTATGTTGTTGGACATAGAATTGCTCCTATAATTGCACCAGCAATTGATTTATTAGGCACAAATTTATGAATAACAGCACCCACCAATATAGCACCTATTATAAGTACTATTGCAAATTCAGATTCAAGCCAAATACCAATTGCAGCCAAAACGATAGCTACTATTATACTTACACCTAAACCTGCTAATACTGCCATTAAATAGTTAAGTTCTTTATAATCAGACATAATTGCTCGCATTATGATTAAACAACAATATTTACTTCTGGAGGTGGAGGTGGCAATTCGCTCAAACCACCAACTTCTTCATGTGTTTCTTCTACTTTCATACTTCCTGTACTAATAGAAGCAGAAACCCATTTAAAGAAAGCTTTAATTGTTGCACTATCTGCTGTGTCTAATTGTACTACCGACTCAGTAATCTTCTTCAATGTATCTGTGTTCGCTCCCTGTCCAGCTGCACAAGCTACAACAGTACCAAATTTACGTTTTCTAAATTCATCTAGACCTTTATCTAGATTATCAGTTGGTTCGCCATCAGTCATAATAAACACCAATGGTTTCCAATCTCCTTTAACTTCTGCAGTTGTTTTTGTGATTTCTGTATCCACTTTTTGAGCTAATAACGTTAAAGCTTCACCCAAAGCTGTACAACCACCTGCATCAATCGCTGGTTGTTGAAAATTTGACAACTCTGTCAAAGGAACAACTTGCTGCGCACTACTATTAAATGTAATAACACTTAAATAGGCTGTTTCTAACGCATAAGGATCTTGTCTTAATGTTGAAACAAGAACTTGAACACCATTTTTTACAGCTTCAATTGGTTCTCCATACATAGAACCAGATGTGTCCAATAATAAATAAACAGGTAATCTTCTCATAATATTTAATTTATAGGTTCTTTATTTATTTTATCTACAAGCACTTAATTATATTTATATATTCTGCCGAACCGCCTTTTAACCCTATACCAAAAGTTTTATTTCGAATAATCTTTCATTACTCTTGCAATAGTATGAACAATACTTCTATCTTCAAAAGAATCTCCTATTGCTACAAACTTCCATTCTCCACCTCTTTTATACAATTTACCCATAACTAAGGCTCTTTTGCCATAGCATTCCGATTTAGTTGCTACATCATATTGAGCAAAAACTTCTTTAACTTTAGTCGCTGTTCCCTCATACATTCTTATAGAGGCATAAGGTATTTCTGAGAAATCGCCTTGGAAATCTTCATTGTTGTAAATATTAAGGAAGAATACAATTTGATTAACTTTGCTATCAATACGAGTTAAATCAACTGTGATAATTTCATTATCCAAGCCATCATCTCCATCTTGGTCTCCTTGTTGATCATCTCCAGTATGATGCAAAGCACTATCTCTTGAATGATATTTTCCATTAGGTAGGCCTATATTTTTATCTCCAAATCGATATAAAGGAGAATAAATATGGTCAATAGGATTTCCTTCTGCATCAAACAACAAACAGCTCAAGTCTAAGTCAACATCTACTGTCGTTCTTTCATTACGCCATTCTGTTTTTCTACCAAAGCCCAAGAATCCTTCATTTACAACTATCTCTTTTTTGACCATCTTAACAATTGCGCCCCAATTACATCCAACGCAAAAATTTGTTAATTTAGAACCACTTGATTTTTCAAGATTAATTCTTTGTCCTTTCTCTAATCTAATAGCCATAGTGATATTAATTTATAGGTTGATTTTAATAAAATTTATTTACAAGTTCTTGTAAGCCCCCTTTGTATCCAACTCCAGTTGCTTTAATTTTCCACTCCCCATTTCTACGATATATACGACAAAATTCAACAGCTGTGCATGCCGAAAAATCTTCTGTCAAATCATATACAAATTCACCTTCTCCCTCTGCTTGACCTGGTTTATAAAGGCGTACATAAGCACGATCAACTTGTCCAAAGTTCTGTCCTCGTTCCGCAAATTCATGAATACTAACACAAATTACAATTTCCGATATATTTGGATTAACCTTATCAAGATTAATATCCATTGTTTCATCATCACCATCTTCTGAAGTTTCACCATCTTCATCATCAATTGAACCAATAACCGACAATTCTGGGTCTACTGGTCTTGATTTCTGTCTCATTTCTTCATTATTTACAAATTCAGTATCTCTAACTATTTTACTAAGATTACTTGGTCTTACTCGGTTTTCTGAATTATAAAAAACCAAATAATCATCACTAAGTAATTTACCGGTTGATGTAATCATAAATGCCGATACATCCAAATCAAATTTCTCATTTGGTTTACAATTAACATCCCAACCGAGACCTACATGAAAGAGATTCATGTTTAAAACACGATTTTCTCCTTTAACAAGATTGATAGCCATAACAATAAATATATTAAGTTAATACTCAATATATCAGCATTTGCAATATTTGTTTTTTGTTGAAAAAGATTTAAGACAGAAATATCTTAAATTTTGTGAAGGATTTCACAACAAGACACAAAAAAAGCGTGAGGATTCGTGTCAGTTACTTATCCTACGCTTCTAGGCCTTCGCATTGCCCGTCCAAACAAGATAAGCAACGCAGAAAGCTCACGCCGAATATGTATATA
>JAEIGA010009156.1_pt1 | contig 14979 bp, 28 predicted proteins | sample 9270691 | NCBI WGS metagenome assembly JAEIGA01 (sample SAMN17057246, study PRJNA624740) | gut metagenome | biome: biome; isolation source: fecal sample | host: Bos grunniens | place: China: Xizang | collected 2019
AATATGAATATTAAGAAAAATTTATTAATCTCATTGGTAGCCTTTGTTGTTAGTTTGTTAGGCTCTTTTATTACATACACATTTGCATATGATTCTTATAGTGGCACGTATTTTGGCGGTGCTCTGACAATAGGTATTGCAATTGTAGCAATGGAGTTTGTAGAAGATTATGTGGATTGATTATAAGATTGACGACTTTGTTTATCTAGAAGACGGCAAATCGGGGCGTATAGCCTATATAATACAACAACCATCATTAAGATATGGCGTCGAAACGCAAGATGGTTTATTATGGTATTCAGAGCGCGCCATTAAGAGAAAGGAAAATTAAATATGAAAGTAATTGAGTTTATTAATGAGTACAATCCAGATGTATGGGAAAAGAAAGACGCAAAATTCATTATTCGCCACGGCAATTATGATTTGGGCGCGTATTTTATTGATTATGCTAAAGATGGCGCAAATTTAGTGCCAACTGTTAAGTATAATAATTTAATTGGAGAACTTTTGACAGAAAAAATCACAAGTCGCCACATGAGAGAAGATGAAAAGTATAATACATGGGTATTATATATCGAAGGCGCAAATAATTTATTTAAGGAGCACGAAGAATAATATGTTTACAGTAGAAGATTTTATTAAAACAATAAATGTGGATATGGAAAATGACTCATATAAACCCCTAGAATTCGATATTCGTGATGACATCAACATTTTGGCGTCTATTTATGAGTGCTCGACGGACATTTTCGCCCCAGATGGAATGGATGAAGATGATTTCTTCCTAGAGACAATCGACCGCTTTGTAAAGAGTATTTATTTAAACACAGATGATAGATTAGTAATCGAGGTATATTAATGACAAATAGAGAAAAATATAACGTAATTAAAATCGTATCAAGAAGAGAAAGTGATTGGCGCACAGATAATCATATGTGGAACACATCAGAAGTGTGGTACGCATACGACCCAAATGGGGCTTGTTGCAAACAGACGGCAACTTATGAAGAGATGAAAGAATGGCTCGACTTTGAAGAAAGCGAGAAAATTAAATTAAACGAAGAAGAGTATAATCGTTTAAATTGGTTAATTGCGTCTACAGAACACGTAGACAATGTTATCTTTAGACCTGCAATGATTGAGCGCGGTGACGTTAAAAACTTTGTTTTAAACGCATATGCTGACGGAAAATTTGAGATTTATGTAGACTTAGATGTTCCATTTGACGATATTGAATGGGGCGACAATTCTAAAACATTTGAAGAATTTAAGGATTTTGCAGAAAGAACATTTGAAGCAGAATAAATAAAAATATGTTTTATTAAAACATAATTTAATTTTTTGTCCCATTGTCAAATTAAGTGTTGACAATGGGATTTTTATATGTTATAATTTGATTATCAATTGGAAAGGAGAGAAATATGGGTGTATATCATATTCACGAAACAAATATAACAGATAATGTTTATATTGTCCTAGGGAAATCTTTATATAATGGACACTTTTCTAGAAGAGAAAATGACAAATCTGTATTTTGGCTTCAATCTAGAGAAGATTGGACATATATAAAAGATAAAAATGCTTGGACATACACATATGCTCTTGTAACAAGACCACTCGAAGTTGTAGACAAGAATAACGAAGAATTTGCGGGCTGTAAACGCTGTGGAAATGGAAATGCATTTATAAGGAAAGTCAACGGAGAACTATTAAATGTAGAATTGCTCCTTTGGAAAGACAAATGTTTTGTAACAAATGACTATAGAGATGCATTAGATACAGTTATGCATATTGTTAGTGATATTTGGAACGAAATGAGAGATGACGATTATTTTTTAAATTATTCAGAAGAAGAAATCGAGCAGTTTTATTATCTGCTTGAAAGCATTACAGATGCAGAAGATGATGAATTAGTAATTAGAGAGGAATAATATTATGAATTATGATAATGTTGTAGAAAGAATTGCAAAAGCAATCGTTAGAGAGGTTTATCCGAGTAACGAAGAAATTATTAATAATCTCTATGATATGTTTGATTTGCAGAAGGATTTGTTTGTAGAAGACGATGGTATCTATTATTGGGACTATGGCGATTATTGTGGTCATTGTTATGAGAAACATTTATTTTCAAAAGACAAAGATAAAGTTGAAACTCTTAAAGCAATTGAATTGTTAAAATGCAAGTATAAAGAGAATAGGAGATAAATAATGAAAGTAACGAGAAACGATGTTGTCATCGAGTTATCTAGAGAAGACCAAGAAATTTTAAAAAAAGCTAAACAAATTACGTCAGGCATTCTTAAAGAAATGTACAGAGATACAAAAATTATAAATAGCAGTGGCGACGAAACCATATTTGGTTATAGTGAAGTTGGGAATGTAAATATATTTTTAAATATGTTGATGGATGATGATAAAATTAAGTTGGTTAAGAATAAGTAATATATAATTAACAAAGGAGATATTATGACTTTACGATACTTATTAGAGAATGTAAAGGGCGCGGAATATCTTGTAATAGAAGTCAAAGAGAAAGAATTAAATCCCTTTACAGATAAAATCAAGAAAACTTTGACTTATCAATGTTCGGAAACAGAAAAGTATAAATAATATCTAGATAAAGAAATAGAAGATGTTTATTTAGATAGTGATTGCACAGATGGCTGGACAGATGTTGGATTTTTTGTTAGACTAAAGGAGTAGAAATGAAAGTAAGAGACTTTATTAAGAACACAACGTTCATGGGCGTCGCTTTTGAAGCTTATGAATATAGAGAAGATGGTTGTGGAGAGCGTCTTAGAGTTATTGATGTATTAGACAAACAGATTAAGAGATTTGTGATTGAGAGAGAGTTGGTAAAGATTTTATGTTAAAGATATTCTTAGTCGTGACGATAATCGTGACGATTATTGCGTTCGTAGTTTTATTATTTCTTGTTGGGAAATTATCAATTGAACTTGGACTATTTTTCGAAGCGGAAGATATTCAAAATGCGATTGATAATGGTGATTTCTTAGCTTGTTTTATTGATGATTTGGCGTCGGCTATAGAAGTTATGGTTATTATTGGTATTGTTTTAGAGATATTAGTATTGTTATAGAGAGGATGATATATGAGGCTAGAAGAGGTACTTAAAGACATTTTCGAAGAGTATGATGAAAAGGTAGCCCCCCGTGATAGGGAAGACGAAAGGAAGAATTTTGGGCGCAGATTCTATGGGCGAAAGTGTTGGAATGGAGTATTGCAAGTCGACATGATTGACAAAAAGATGTTTTATGTCGGAAACGAGATTTATGAATATATTCCTAGCGCGAGTGATATTATGGCTGATGACTGGGAAATTAAGGCTACAAATGGAATGATTGATGAATTTGAAAAAGACGAACATGGCTTGAGGTTTTATGATGCACTTGCAGGAATGCGCCGTGGAGAGAAATGGAAGTTCAACGGCGTTGAATATGGGTTGAATAATATTGTGTTTAAGATGGATAGAGATATGATGTTTGGGGAATGGAGGCCTTTATAAGACGCTTAAAGGGGTCATATAGAGGTTTTATTATGTTAGTGGGTAAATTGTAAGGGTGAGAGATTAGAATGCGTATATGGGGCGATTAGAGGGGATAGAATGGAAATGGGGTTAGCGACGAATGGAAATGAGTCTAGGCACGCATATTCATCAGCTTATCCAAAAAAAGTTTTTCCACAATCATCTCATATTGGGAAAATACCCCCACTCCCACCTATTCTGTCCAATACCACCCACCCCCTCCCCTATGTGTATTAATGAACACTTCCAGCAATCTGTCCATTATTATACATCTGTCCATAATACTTTAATCAACTAAAGCATAATTCACAAAATAAAATCCGTGTCGAAAATGACACGGATTTTTTAGGAAGGGTATTTCTACCCTATCCTATCATCTTGTGGACTTCTGGACTATTGAAGTCCTGTCCGTTGTCAAATACCCAACTCAATCCAGTATGAGTATTAGTTACTATGACTTCTGCGTCTGTCAATTTAGCTACCCACTTGAGGGCACTGAGGCTTACCGCCTCACACTCTATGGTAGTGTGGTCTTCCTTGTTGAAACTCCACACAATCTTTGAAGTGAGTAATGAGAACTGAATCTCTCTAGTTAGTGTATTAATTCTCACTTTTGCGTTATAGTTGCCAAAAGCTTCTTGTTTTTTAGTTGTGTAATTAATCCCTTTAAAACTCATAGGGATATAAAAACTAGTATTACTTTTTCTAAGTGGATAAGCTACAAAAGTTGCTCCCGTGTCGACTGTTACACGATGTAGTAGATGCTGTCCACTTCCATATGGGTCTGTCCACACTGTATCAAGTGGAGTATCTTTTACCACACTTCTATAACCTTGTGAAGTTAAAACTTTCTGTACTGTTTTTGCCATTTTTCCTTACCTTTGCGGTTCGCCTTGCGTCCCGCCCTTTCCTTTATTATCGGGATTATCTCCCTTGCAAGTATAATTATAGCAAATCTATACATAATTGCAATAGTTTTTGAATAAAAATTGTATTTATGGAAGTACAATTTTTAATGCACACAATTTAAAATTTGAGTTTTAATTCTGAATCCTAAAATCTGTTACATAATACACAAGAGTATATATAATGTAGAATAAACAACAGTCCGGAACATCCGAGTATTTCGCGCTGTCTTCTTACGCGCGTATATACGTCTCAATGGAATCCCAGAATACCACAAGGCTTTCTATGTGTCCTAATCGCTTCATACAGCCGTTTTAAGATTGTTATGGTAGAATTGTTAGGCTAGAATATAAAACGCCTTAAAACGGAAATTAGAAGGGATAGAAGGGAAATAAAAAAAATAAAGGGAGAAAATCTCCCTTTATTTTTAAAGTTTATTATAATATTTTAACATTTCTTTAAGTTCTGAGTTGTCTTGCTGTCTAAAGAAGTGTTCGAAATCGTCCTCGACGTATTCTGAAATGTATTCCTCTCTAGTCTGTTCTTTTCTAATAGGATTGTCAATCTCTAAGAAGTCGTACTGTCTGCCGTAATACTCTTCTATTCCTACTGTCTCGACTTCCTTTTTCTGCAATTTCTGAACACCTACGATAACAAACCTATCGAGTTTGTCGCACAAGTCGCGATACTTGTTCAACTCTTCCTCAGAGATAAAACCTAAATTGTAAAGGTTGAAAGTCGACTCTTTAATCGTACTTGTAATTTCTCTAAGTCTCTTGTTTGCTAGTCTTCTACCTTGAAGGAATTCAAAGCTATGTACAGTTCCATTGTAGTCAAAACCTCTCTTTAAAGGTCTGTAGACTTCTTTCAGTTTCTCTTTCAGTTCCTTGTTATTCATTTTTCATTTCCTCGCTTTTCTTTATCCTTTTGCCTTTCGGCAAGATTATAATAGCATACTATATATCTATATGCAAGAACTTTTTTAAAAAATTTTCAGCAACTTCCAAAAGTCTTGAAAGTCTAGAATTTACAAGGCTTCCAGCTGTCTGAAATATAAAATAAAAACGGGAATCGAAAACCGAAACCCGTTTTTAAAATCAGATTTAAAAAGCAAAAATCAAAATTGAAATTACAAAAGCAAAAATCATAATTGAATATGCTTTTGCAAATCCTAGTTCACTAGGTTTTCTGTTGGTTTGTTTGCGTCCCACAAAGTAAAACCACAATAGGAATACAATCGGCTCGATGATAGCAATTGCAATGTTAACAGTTGGGCTTGTTTCTAATACTCTTTTCATTTTCTTACCTCTTTTCTGCCGTTTCCCTCACGGCTATTATAGAATAGCATAGCGACGCCGAGCCGTCAACTATTATTTTAGAAAAAATGTTTCTTCTATATAATAGAAAACATAAAGTTATAACTTTATAATATTCTACACAAAAAGAGAGATTTGTGTAATATACCACATAATGTAGATTAAACCACAGATTTATCTTCTTGTCTAATTGTCGCTTATAAATGCCCGCGTCTCAATAAAGTTATAACTTTCTCAAGGGCGCAAGAAAAGTGCGTGGCTTATACCACACACTCGTCTCAATGGGTTTTATTTTTCTCCAAGGACTGCCTTGAGTATTTCTTTTGCGTTTGTGTTTGTAGGAAGTACAAGCGCGCCGTGATACTTGTGCCCTTCGGCATGAACACGATAGCATAAAGGCTGATACTGAGTTTCACACTTTCCTAAATCAGCGATAGCTACAATGTTATAATTTTCATAAGGAGTCGACGCCACAAGTTCGGTATAATCACAATTTACACACACAAGGCGTCCGTCTGCACGTTTGAATACATCTAAATGCTTATTACCATCGTACCATAAATGCTGTTGTAACCTAATTACAGTACGCTCGACGTTAGCAAGTTCATGTTCTCCATCGTCTGTAAAATACTGTTTATATACTTCGTCTAGGCTATTGTGTAATGTTTCATACGACGGCTCCTGATACTTGCTTCTAATAACATAACTTTCCTCATTGTAGATAGGCACAAACGGATTTTTATATCTTCCATGCTTTTCTGCTTCTGCAAAGTTTCTGTTAAATGTTTTAACACCCATGCAAAAGAAAAAATACTGACAACCCACAAGAACATTATCGCCTTCGTATTTCTGTACAAAAAGCGTAATATTGACGTCCTTATTTAATAATCTAGTCATTTCTACAGCTACCTTTTTAAAATCTTTAATTTCAGTTCTCATTTTCGTTTCCTCTTTTCTTTAAGATGATTTAATTATATATCATGGTTTTCTATTTGTCAACTAGAAAATGAAATTTAATTTTCATTTTTAAAATTGATTTTCATTTTTGATTTTGAAAATTGATTTTTAAAATTCAAATTTAAAACTTAAAATCAAATTTCATTTTTATTTTTTAATTTCGATTTTAAAATTTAAAATTGCTCTTAACCTGCTGCCTTGCAAAGTTAAAACTTTAAAATCAGAATTGTATTTAAGAAAAAGTTTTAACTTTGCGTGTAGCTCTATCGGTACACTAGATTCAATCATTAAGTTATAACTTTATATTACAAAATAGAAAAGAGAGGTTTCACTTTTGTAACCTCTCTTTTCAGCGGTATCTTATAGGAGTTTATATCTTTTGAGTCTAGCACTTAGACTTAGATAGGTGTGCCAAACTCAAAGCCAACCTTTTCAATTGTGGCATTATACCACGCTGTAGTACAAACACCTTTAAGAACTGGCACAACCTGAGCAAACTGTAATGCCATTTCATAAGTGTTAAAAGGCATAATCATATCGTCACCACAATCATCTGTATACATTACTAACCATTCATTTTTAATCATAATTTTAATCTCCTTTATTCTTTACTATTTTTATTGCCTTTAAGCACCTTACAATTATATACTAAACTTTTCTGTGTTATATGTCAAGCATTATTTTAAAATTTTTTCAAAACTTTTTAACGCTCTAATTTGACTATATAGACGTTTTTATTTGTTACCTTAACAATTTGTCGAGCGATAATCTAAAATGGCTATATGAGGCTATTAGACCGCATAGAATTGATTTCAGCCATTGAGAGTATATCTCCATATGAACTTTCGAGCCTATTGAGAGACTATAGCCACATAGAAAACGAAACGCCATTGAGAGAAATCCGTGCAAAAGTTTTAACTTATTGAGAGGATTCTGGGATTCTTGGGAATTTAAGTTATAACTTTTAGAATTAGACAAAAAGAAAAAGATGTGGATTTTACCACATCTGTTCCTTAGCCCTCTTCGCGCTATTTATGTAGTCTTCAAGGTCTTCTTCTGCGGAAGGCATACAGAAGCGAATCTTGTCAGACTTAAAGCCTAAAGCGACTACGTACATTTCAGCGGGGCAATGTGGACGCTGTCCATATACGTCTTTGTAATAGTCGCTAAAAAGCCATCTATCGGCGAAATAACGAAACTTTTCGTCGATATGGGCGTATGGAGAGAAGCTGTCGCTCTCTTCCTCTAGGAACTTCTTAAAGTCTCTTTTGAGACTTCTAACGAAGATTTCTCTAGAAGGCGCGTCCTTGCGACAATGAACGCCCTTTATTGCAAGCGCACTGTATTTCTTGCAATCTTCTGCGAATTCATCCATAGTCCAATCAGTTGCACAATTAATCATAATAGCCATAATAAATACCTCTTTCTTTCTTTGCTTTATTTACCTCACATCATTATATTACTATAGGCGAAAATCCTTGTCAAGCGTTTTTTAAAAAAAAGTTTAAAATTTATTTTATTCTTTAAGTTATAACTTTACTTTGGGGAAAGGGCTTTTATTAGCCCTTAATCTCTTAATCTAAAGTCAGCGCATTAGATAATCTTTCGGCAACAGCCTTTTTAAAGTCTTCGATTTCTCCGTACAGATAGAAATTATCTAACGTTTTAACTTCTTTTAGGTCACTAGGCACCCAACCAACAGCAAATACAACAGTTTCACCAACGTAATCCCTAATATCTTTACTCTTGGCATATTCAGAAGTGCCATCGAAATATTTAAAATTTCTTAATGTCGCAATCGCTTCAATATTGTCTTTGTCTATCTTAATAACTAAATTTAAGTAATCCTCACAGCCAACCATAAAAGCATCGTAATCAGAAACTAATTTACCCATAGATACGATATGTCTGATTAGAACTGTTTTAAGCATTTTTTCATGCTCTTCGCAATCGCCCGCTGTTTTAAACGTCAAACCATCAACAGACTTGAAGCTTTCTTTTTTAATTTCCTTTGTTTCTGTTTCGTAAATTCTTTCCATGATATTATACCATCCTTTCTTTTGGGCTTCTTGCCCTTACACATTCTATTATACAGATATATTTCTATATGTCAACAACTTTTTGAAATTATTTTGATAAAATTTTCACTATTTAAGTTATAACTTTTATATGCTTTTAGAAAAAATAGGGAAGTATTATACTTCCCTACGAATGTAAATCCATTCTCCATTATGTTTTGTCATATGATAGGCTTCGCCTTTATACTTGACGATATACTGTCTATACCATCCGTCTTCGAATTCAGTTTCGGTGTCGAGGATAATCTCGCCATATCTTAAAATGTCGTTACAAATTTCTTGATTTACCATAAGTAAATACCTCTCTTTCCTTTATCTATTCTAATATTAGCATAGTTTCGCCATGTTGTCAACAAGAAATTTTGAATTAAAAGTTATAACTTTATAATCATAAAGAAAAAGAAGGGTTGCCCCTTCTTAATCCTTTACTTTGTCACTCCAACCATTGCTACACCACAAATTAAAATAATAAATAAACAAGCCATTAATTAAACTTCCCTTTCAAGTATGCGAAAAATACAAACAACAAGCAACAACTCACGAATAATAATTCGACTGTATTACTTACCTCTTTATAGTTTAATTTACAAGCGAAAATATACAAGAACACAATCGCATCCACAAAGAGCGCAATCCCTTCTAAAAATTCAAAAATATATTTCATTTTTTACATCTCCTTTCTTTAACTGTAATCATTGTACATCTTTTTTATATTCGTTGTCAACACTTTTATTTGCCTTTTTAAGACGTTTTTATCTCTCTAGGGTAGATTTATATACCTAAAGTCTTAAAGTCTCTTAAAATCGAAATTAGAGCGTTATAGGGTATAAAGTTATAACTTTTCATATATAAGCAAAAAGATAAAGTTATAACTTTATATATGCAAAAAGAAAAAGGGCTTTCGCCCTTTATTCTTTATCTTACTACAAACGTATGTACGATTTCGAATACTTCATAAACGATATTGTCGAATACCTCTTCGTATGATACTCCGTATTCTCTTGCGGTCTTCTCTACGTCGCTATAATCGAAAATGTCCTTGCACACTTCAACGATTTCGTCGTCGCTCATGTCGTTATTAAGTTTATTAAACATTGCGTCATAGTCTACAATGCTTCCACCCGTGAACCAATCTTTACGGATACATAAACTTCTTAATTCGTCTCTAAAAATCTGTTTTCTTAATTTTACCATAATCTTTTACCTCTCTTGTTTGGTTTTCTTTACTATATATATGATTATATATGATTTCTTTTGGTCTGTCAACAACTTTTTTAAATTTATTTTAAAAAATTTTCACTCTTAAAGTCATAACTTAATGCTATAAAAATAAAAAGTTATAACTTTTACATAGAATAAGAAACAAGCGACAATCACCTCACGGATTATGTCGCTCATTCCTCTAGTAAAGTAATAAAGAAAAGAGGTAAAACGCCTATAGCGTCATATTAAGATGTCGATAGGACTTAGTGGGAATCGAACCCACGCAAACCATTTAGCCCTTATTTGTATGTAACTTTTAGGTATTAACCTAAAGCGAACGATAGGGACTCGAACCCTATTTCTTGCCTATAGCACGTTTTAAACCATATTTGAAACTACGTCCGCAATCTTAAAGTCGATTAACTCCATATCTTTTCCTAATGTTTTAAACCGCTTTCAGTCCATTTGGTTGTCTGGCTCGGTCTTAATCCACATAAGGGCTATGACACCCTTACGCAGTGTAATTAAGGATAAGGAACTAAAATGAAAAAATTAAATCTTTCCTACGTCGGCTCGCATCCACTCACAAGGAAACGCGGATTTTTAGGTCTATCCGTTTTTATAAAGCGCGCCTAGATTTACACGGGCAACTTGCGCCCTTTTGTATTCATAACTAGGCAGATAGCCATTATACTCGACCTGCTCTGTGCGCTGTGTTTTTATTATATCATTTCGATATAACCTTGTCAAGAACTTTTTGACTCGTTTCTACGCTAGGTTCTTACCTACGGTTTCCGTCTCGCTCTCGACTATTTTATTATATCAAACTGATGTAATATTGTCAACAACTTTTTTTAAAAGTTTTTGACTTCGTTCCTTACTTGGAACAATTATTATTATATACGCGTCTATTTGTTTTGTCAACACCTTTTTTACAGCCCATATTAGCCCCATACAGACATTTTAAATAGTTAGGCTTAGAGTTGTTAGGGTATAGAGATAAAGTCTCTATATGAGCGAATTAGAGCCTTACAGCATAAAGTTATAACTTTTAATATAGTTTTTAAGTTGTAACTTAAAATAGTTTACAAAATAAAAAGAGGGTTTCCCCTCTTAATATTTTATAAATAATAATAGTTTGGGTCTTCCTCAGCGATTTCTTTAAGAACTTCGTCAAGGTCTGAGTTGTCCAACCAATCGCCGTTATCATAGATGTAGGACGCAAGGTCTGAAAGTTCAAACGCGTCTGTTGGGTCTTCACACGTTAAATAGTCGCCGTTATCGCAAGCCATAATATATGGATTGTCCATATCTAAATCATTTTCATAAGCGATTTTTGCAACTTCGTACGCGGTCTTTCCGCCGAAAAATGCGTTTACAGTGTCTTCGTCTGTATCGTACAAGTGTTCATAATGGTTCTTGTCTGCGAACTCGTTATAAACGGCAACAAGTTCATCGTCTGCCATATCTTCTAAAACTTCTCTTACTTTTGCAATTCCTTCATATCTTTCCATAATTTTCTTTACCTCTCTTTTGTGTTGTTTTCCTCAGGAACAATTATATATTAGCATGGTCAGGACTATATGTCAACACTTTTTTGGAACTTTTTTATTTTGTGGATAAGTTGATAACTATGTGGATAACATAAAGTTATAACTTATAAATAAATAAATAAATAAAGTTATAACTTTATATAAGAAAAGCCACTATTTCTAGTGGCTGTTGCTTATCTGATTTCTGTGATTGTATCGAGTCCGATATTCAAAACACTTGGCATTTCTCCGCTTCTGTTTTTCTCACTTGCTAATAAATATGGCTCGATTTCCGCCTTGGTTACTTCCTTACCGCCCATAGTGTAAACAGTATCAAATTTACTATTTTTGTTTAAAGCAAGCACGGCATACTGTTTTCCCGTCTTTACGCTTGTTTTAATGTATGGATAATCGCTTTCTTTTGCGTATACCATACCATTTAAGCCCTTGTTTAATGCCTTAGCTTCGGCTGTAGTTGTTACGCCCTTGGCTTCCTTAGTTGACTTCATAGAGTCATAAGAACAACCTAAACGAACATTTCTATATTTGGTTGTTTTCTGAATGCTTGGCGCGCCTTTGCGTACTTTGCATTCTCTTGTGCTTGTTACTGTGGCAAAAGTTCCTTTTTTACTAAAAATCTGTTCTCTAATACTCATTAGAAATACCTCTCTTTCATTTACTATAATCATTATACGTGATTATTTTTCGGTTGTCAACAGTTCTTTTAAATTTTCTGTTTTTTCGTTCATGGCAAGGTCTACAAGTTCGTTTAACTCTTCACCAGAATAGCCTTGGTTCATAAGAATATTCGTTATATTGTTTCTGAGTTCCGCTTGGTCTGATTTATTCATTTGACATACATACATATTAAATACCTCTCTTTCTGATTCTATTATATAGGTTGTGTTTTTGTTTGTCAACTATTGTTTTTGACGCAAAAAGTTATAACTTAAAATAAAGTTATAACTTTACAATTCCACAATAAAATATAAAAGGGTATTTCTACCCTTTTATATTAATGCGCGTATACAGCGGTTTTTTCGCCTTTTTTCGCTAATAAGCAACGGCGACACTTAGCGCACGTTACGTTAGTTCTGTGCCCTTTTTCGTCAACAGCAGGACAATGAAAAATATTACTCAAATCTTCCGTTCCGTCGTCGTAAATGAGTTCATGGAAGCCACAAGGATTTTCATAGTTATTATGCCACACACTTACTGTAATGTGTAAATTGTTAGGGATTGTCTCTAAAGACTCAATCCATGAATAACGTTTAGTATATACATAAAAATGAGTAAGTGGGTTATTTTCCGCAATTCTTATCATCATGTGTAAATATTCAACGCTTGGGATTTCGCCCGCTGTATGCCAACGGAAAGCGTACACAAGGTTATTATCTAAAAAGTCTTGCAATTCACGTTCGAAACGTGGCAAGTCGTGGCGCGCAATCATTGTATTTTCGCCCCATGCAGGAATACACGCGTTATGATGTAGTCTAGCACTTTTTACAGCGTAACAATCATGTTTGCAGTTATCACAGCACCCGCCACAAGTTCCAGCGATATTTGTTAGCTTCGTGCCGTCCTTCTTAGATAAAGGACTATCAGAAGGAAGCAATGAAATGTTAAAAACGCCTTCGCCTAGCTTGCTATTCCCTTTACTAATATGTAATTTACAAGTTTCTAAATTGAATTCATACATTTTTCTTTACCTCTTTTTCTATTAGGCTTTCCGCCCTTGCAAGTCTATATTAAACTATAATGTTTTGTTTGTCAACACTTTTTTAAAAATTTTTTTATTCTATTTATATATAATAAGTTATAATATTTTGACCTATAAAGTTATAACTTTATCATTATCATACATTACATAACATATGATATAATATAAAATATCATATATGATGTAATACAAAACATATGATATTATATAATATATTACAATAAAGTTATAACTTTAATATCCAATAAAAAATCGAGGCTTTCGCCTCGACTTCCTTTTAGTATTCTTCGGCTAAATATGCCTTGGCAAGTGCCATTGCCTCTAGTGGCATATAGCCACCCATAAAGCCTTCTTCGGCTTGGGCTACATACCGCCCATTTTCTTTAGCAAGAAGTCTTTTTACTTCCTTCTGTCGTTCGTCTGAGTATGTAAGCACATACTCTACGTTATTTCCGATTTCTCTGTAGATTTCTAATTTAAGGTTCATTTTAGTTTCTCCTTTTTGATTTAAAGCCTCACGGCTATTTGATAATACAAGTATAATATAGGCGCGCCAGTAAGTCAAGTATAAAATTGTATTTATTTAAAAACAATCATAAAGTTATAACTTAATAAAAATCCACAAAGTTATAACTTTTTTCTTATAATTCCCCCAAAAAATCCCCTCAATTGGGAATTATTTCTACGTGGGGTATAATACACACTCTCTCAGGATTGTTGAAACAACTCTCAACAAAAAGTTATAACTTTATCCTCTCAATAGGCTTCGATTTTGTCTCAATGAAAGTTATAACTTTATCTCAATAGGCGCACAAAAAGCACAACGCTGTCATCTTCTCAAGTCTGCAAGCAAACTCTAGACAACAACGCTGTGTTTCACATCCTTTCTACAGCTACCCGCGAAGTGCTCTATTTGGCTCATATAGGCTTTTTATATATCTTAGCCTATATTTTATCGCCTACCATCTTAAAACCTCTTAAAAGGCAATGCAAGGGCTTCTTCATACTCCATTGTTTCCTTGTATATTCTGTCTGTGATAAACTCCACGGCTTTATCCACTGTCTCAAACAAAAATCTTCTGCTTCTATAGGCTTCGTTTGTAAACAATGCTCCTGCATCATATGGCTGATTGTCAACTACAATCATAATTGCGTCCGTGCTACGTCCATGCGATACATAAAACTGAATAGGCTCGATTTTAATATCTTTAATATCATAGTTTCTTAGGAAGCTTAAAGAGAATCCTTGCTCTCTGCAATTATAAAACGTCTATATTAAAGCACCACGATAATATTTCTCTAATGCTTCTGTCCATGTCTTGTTATTTAACTCTTCTACGGCGCGCTCAATAATATACTGTGCGTCTTTAATACCTTCCTTATACGTTAATCTCATTGTGTTTTCCTCTCTTTCTTTATAAGATAGTTATATATTATCATACTATTTATTATCTGTCAACAAGATTTTAAAATTAAAATTCAAAAATCAAAATCGAGATTGAAAATCGAAAACGAAATTTGAAAACGAAAATTAAAATCCGTTTTACACGCCCTAATCGCCTCATTTAGAGACTTAATCACATTCAGCCTATGCTTTATAGGGTGGCGAACTAAAATCGAAATTTGAGCGTATAATATTAAGTTATGACTTAAAGAAATTCAAAAACGAAAATCCCCATCCATTTCTGAATGGGGATTTTATTAAATCTCAAAGTCAATT
>JAEIGA010009157.1_pt1 | contig 14978 bp, 8 predicted proteins | sample 9270691 | NCBI WGS metagenome assembly JAEIGA01 (sample SAMN17057246, study PRJNA624740) | gut metagenome | biome: biome; isolation source: fecal sample | host: Bos grunniens | place: China: Xizang | collected 2019
CCTGGGAACACGAAACCGCCGTTATAATCAGTGTGTTCGCCGATGAGGTTGACGCGACCAGGGGAGGTATAAACCATATAATCATTGCCAAATAATGACTTAAACTTTTCTTCAATGATTATTGTATCCATAATTATCAAATTTAAATTCAATTTTTATTTAACCCTCAAAAGTACAAAATATTATCATACGAATTGCAGGTGGTTTTAATAAAAGTTTGGAGGTTTTTTTTGAAGACTACAAAACCACAAGTTTTAGTTAGGAGTTAGGAGTGAATTTTAATTTCCTCAATTCCTCAAATCTTTAATTCCTCAGTTCCTTAATTCCTTAATTCCTCAAATCCGATATTGTTTAAGAACTTTTTTGCATTGTTAGAAAGCAGGAATATTTTCTTAATTTTTATTAACATTTGTTTTGATAATATTGTAAATTTGCCCTACACAAATTTTGGGCGAATATGGAGCTGATAGATAATATTAACAAGACTTTAAAGGATGATTTCGTTGCTGAAATGCATAGTGGCAGCAGAGTGGCTATAGCTGCTTCGTGTTTTTCTATCTATGCTTTCGAGGAATTGAAGTCTCAACTTAAAGATATTGATGAACTGCGTTTTATATTTACTTCTCCAACTTTCGTCACTGAAAAGGTTGATAAAAAAGAGCGTGAGTTTTATATTCCTCGCCTTAATAGGGAACGTAATCTGTATGGTTCGGAATTTGAAATTAGATTGCGTAATGAGTTGTCGCAGAAGGCTATCGCTAAGGAATGTGCTGAGTGGATTAGAAAAAAGGCTTGCTTTAAATCGAATCGCACTAATGAGAATATGATGGGTTTTATCAATATTGATGAGACTAATTATATGCCTATCAATGGTTTCACTACTGTGGATTTGGGTTGCGAGCGTGGCAACAACGCTTATTCTATTGTTCAGAAATTGGATGCTCCTTATTCTAAGCGTTTCCTTGATTTGTTTGAGGAGATTTGGAATGATAACAGCCGTATGCAGGTTGTTACTGATGAGGTGTTGGATAATATCACTGTGGCTTACAAAGAGAATGCTCCCGATTTTCTTTATTTTGTGACTCTTTATAATATTTTCAGAGAGTTTCTTGATGATATCTCGGAGGATGTGCTTCCTAACGAGGCTACTGGCTTTAAAGATAGTCTTATCTGGAACAAGCTTTATAATTTCCAAAAGGATGCTGCATTAGGTATCATCAATAAGTTGGAGAAATATAATGGATGTATTCTGGCTGACAGCGTTGGTCTCGGAAAGACTTTTACTGCTCTTTCTGTTATAAAATATTATGAGAATAGAAATAAGTCGGTCTTGGTGCTTTGCCCTAAGAAATTGAACGACAACTGGATTACTTATAAAAGCAATTATCTGAACAATCCGATTGCAAAGGACAGATTGCGTTATGATGTTTTCTTCCACAGTGATTTGTCGCGAAACGGCGGAAAGACCAATGGTCAGGATTTGTCGCATATCAACTGGGGTAATTATGACCTCGTTGTTATTGATGAATCGCATAATTTCAGAAATGGCGGTAAGGTTACTACGGATGAGAACGAAGAGAATCCAAAGGAGAATCGTTATTTAAGATTGCTTAATCAGGTTATACGCAAAGGCGTGAAGACTAAGGTCTTGATGCTTTCTGCTACTCCTGTAAACAATCGTTTCAACGACTTGAAGAATCAGATTCAGCTTGCTTACGAAGGTGAGAGTGAAAAGATTGATGATTTGCTGAATACTTCTTCGAGCATTGATGATATTTTCCGCCAGGCTCAAAGGGAATATAATTTCTGGGCAAAACTTCCTGCTGAAGAACGTACAACGAAAGAGCTTCTGAATCGTTTGAGCTTCGATTTCTTTGAGGTTCTCGATAGTGTTACCATTGCCAGAAGTCGTAAGCATATTGAACAGTATTACGACACTGCTGATATTGGCAAGTTTCCTACTCGTCTGAATCCTATCTCAAAACGTCCCGACTTGACAAGTCTTGACAGTGCTATCAACTATAATGAGATATATGATATTGTAAGTCGTTTGAATTTAGCGATTTATACTCCTTCTGATTTTATTTTGCCAAGCCGACTCGACAAATATTATGATACTGAAAGCGACGGCGGTTATTTCGCTGGTCGTGGAATGGCTGGTCGTGAAAAGGGTATCAGACGTTTGATGAGCATCAACTTATTGAAACGTTTAGAGAGTTCTGTCAATTCGTTCAGGCTGACTTTGGAACGTATCAAGAATCTGATTTCTAATACTATATCTAAATTAGAGACAATAAAACAGGGTGATGAGTTTGAAATTGAAATAGAAGATATTTCAAAAAATCTTGATTATGACGACCGTGAGACGGATATGTTTATCGGTGGCAAGAAAACCAAGATTGCTTTGCAGGACTTAGACCATATAGCTTGGAAAAAGTATCTGAACGAGGACTTGGAGAGTTTGAAGTTGCTGCTTCTGATGCTTGCCGACATCACGCCTGAATATGACAGCAAGTTGCAGCAACTCATTGAAGACTTGAGAAACAAGTTCGCCAATCCGATAAATGCTAATAATAAGAAGGTCATTATTTTCACTGCTTTCAGTGATACTGCTGAATATCTTTATGACTGCTTGGCAGAACGTATCAAGGAGCGTCACGGACTTCATACAGCTTTGGTTTCTGGTGATGTTGAGGCTCGCAGTACATTGAGGCTGCCTCAACGTGAGAAGATGGATTTCAACAAGGTGCTTACTTTGTTCTCTCCTGTCTCAAAAGAGAAGTCAACGATTTATCCGCATATAAATGAGGAGATTGATGTGCTTATCGCAACAGACTGTATCTCCGAAGGTCAGAACTTGCAGGATTGCGATTATCTGATTAACTATGACATTCATTGGAATCCGGTGCGTATCATTCAGCGTTTCGGACGTATTGACCGTATTGGCAGTAAGAACAATGTAATTCAGTTGGTTAACTATTGGCCTAACGTAACGCTTGATGAATATATCGACTTGAAAGGTCGTGTTGAGGCGAGAATGAAAGTGTCGGTGCTGACAAGTACGGGTGACGACAATATCATTTCTCCGGAAGAGAAAGGCGACCTTGAATATCGTAGAGAACAGCTAAAACGTTTGCAAAGCGAGGTCGTTGATATTGAGGAAATGAATACTGGCATCAGCATCATGGACTTGGGACTTAATGAGTTCCGTCTCGACTTGCTTTCTTATATGAAAGAACATTCCAACATCGAGCATACTCCATACGGACTACATGCTGTTGTTCCTGCGAGCGAGACTTGTCCTCCTGGCGTTGTTTATGTTTTGAAAAATCGCAACAACGGAGTTAACATTGACGCAAAGAACCGACTGCATCCATTTTATATGGTATATGTAAAGAATGATGAATCTGTACATATCAATCATTTACAACCTAAGGAACTGTTAGATTGCATGAGGCTGTTGTGCAAAGGAAAATCAGCTCCTGATATGGATATATGCCGTGAGTTCAACAAGATTACCCGTGATGGCAAGAATATGAAGCAATATTCAGAACTGCTTGGTGAGGCTATCTCTTCAATTATCAATGTGAAGGAAGAAAGCGACATTGACAGTTTCTTGAGTGGCAGTCAGTTCTCGCTCTTCACAGAAGAGATTAAAGGTCTTGACGATTTTGAATTGATATGTTTTTTGGTGGTGAAATAGATTATTTATTGATTTTCCAGTAACCTCCTTTATTTGGTCCAACGTGTTCTATTATTGAACTTAGTTTATCAATGTCACGACGAATCGTTCGTTCGTTTACTTTTAATTTCTCTGATATTTCATCAATTGTTATTTGTGAATTTGCTATTATTAGCTCTACTATTTGAAGATGTCTTTTATATTCTTTATTCTTCAGCTTTTTTATTGGTATATAATCTAAACGAATATCTAACTCATCAGATTCTAAGTCTTTTATATCGTTTTCTGGTGACATTTTTAGATTTGTCAGGACATTTTCATCATTTTCTGATAACGTTTTAAGATTTGTCAGGACATTTTCATCATTTTCTGATGACATTTTTAGATTTGTCAGGACATTTTCATCATTTTCTGATGACGTTTTTAGATTTGTCAGGACATTTTCATCATTTTCTGATGATGTTTTTAGATTTGTCAGGACATTTTCATCATTTTCTGATGATGTTTTCAGATTTGTCAGGACATTTTCATCGTTTTCTGATGACGTTTTAAGATTTGTCAGGACATTTTCATCGTTTTCTGATGACGTTTTAAGATTTGTCAGGACATTTTCATCATTTTCTGATGACGTTTTTCCATAAGTTATCGAAAATATAAAATGAGAACCATTAAGAATCTCTACATTGTAACAAGAATTATATAATGGCGCATAGCGTAATATATTCCTAGTTCCAGATCCCATATCTTCTACCCATGACAACTCATGAAACACTTTGACCAATAACGGATTTTTTGTATAATTGTTAAGTTGTTCTATTTTCACTGTCCCTTCAGGAATTTCAGGAAGCAAACGGCTCGGATTTTTAGTTAACACTCTATCTTTAAATACATGATAAAAACAAGCATAACCGCTGCTATAATCACTATGAACACACATATTCGCTATTATTTCACGAAACAAATTCCATCTTAAATCAATGCGTTGGGTTGTCCCCGCAGGCAAGTAAAATTTATCAGGCAAATATCTTTCAGTAAATTTGGTTAATTCGTTATAAACCATAATAAGATTACAACGCATACTGCGACGGTCGTCATAACGATTTGACATGTATTTTAAATCAAAATATTGTTGATATGTACACATATGAAACAATGCCTCAAAACGATAACGGGGCATAAATTCTTGTATTGACGATTCTTTGCCAAAAAGAATAAGTGCAGCATATTTTATCCTTAATTTATTACTCGTGGATTCTCTTTTTGCGAGATGCAAATGTATCAACACATCTTCATCGGACAACTGCAACCATGAATGATTCGGTTTATTTACTGAAAGTATATTGCGGCAAAACTGAAAAGTTTGATGGTCAATGTCGTCCATAGTTAAACCATCAACAAATCTCTCTTCAAACAAATGTGGATTTTTTCTTTCAAATAATGCCAATAGCAATTCTGGATGATCGGTGATGTCTAAATCGACTTCTCCATTTCTGTCAAAATATCTGCCGTTATAACGATAAACATATTGACCGCATGGAATATTTAAAGCCATTACAACTTTATCTTCTACATAAATGACTTCTGGTGTCAGATAAATTGTAGGCATAAACAAATCCTTGTTTTTTACTGTAGTTATAATGTTGTTCCGCAAATCTTGGATTTTGTCTGGATTCAGTCCGATAATTTTTCCATTGTCATTAACACCAACTAAAATACATCCTCCATTGTGATTCAAAAAGGAACATATCGTTTCATATAATGAATAAGAAATCTGGTTGTAACATGTTTTATATTCAATTCGAGAGTTTTCGCCCTCTTTTGATAATTTGATAAATTGTTTAGTTTCCATTGGTTTTATGATTCTTTAATGGTTATTCCATTGCTTTCTCCCTGCAAAACTAAAACCTTACATCTTGATTTCCAAATGTTTTTAGTTAATAATCATTAACATTGCCATTATTTTTCAATTAAGATGTGTTTGTTAACATTTTTCCTTAATTTTTTTTAACATCTTCTTAATTTTGCTAAATTTGCCTATCAATATTTTTCCAATGTACGGACTGCCACAATCAACGATAACAAAAAAGCAGCTTCCAAAGAATGCTATCTTTGCGAAGTTCGACTTGAAGCCTTCACAGCGTGAGGGTTTCGATGCCGATATTGCTCGTATTGATATTGTTGCGGTGGTGAATACTGCTACGGTTCCTGCTGTCGGAGATGGCTCTGAGGTAAAGGAGTTTTATGTGCTGGCGGTACAACTGAAACGCAAGGAGTATGACAGTAAGAATATAGCTTTGCTAACGAAGCTTATTCCGAGAAACATTGTGTTTGCTCTGCATTACGAAGAAGAAGTGCAGTTTGCAATATACCATACAAAACTTATTACATCAAATTGGCAACTCCTGACGCCTAACTCTTCATTCCTAACTGTACAAGGTCTTGATTTGGATGTTGTTTGGGAAAATATTGTAAAATGCATCGGAAACATTAAGGTTGAAGATGGCAATACTTTAAAGGAGCAGATTAGAGAAGATGACGAAAGAGCTAAGATATTAAAACAGATTGAACAGCTCGAAAAGAAATGCCGCACCGAAAAGCAACCACGTAAGAAATTGGAATTGTTTGAACAAATTAAGAAATTGAAAACTCAGATATGATTATGAGCAAATGTGAAGACCATAAAAGACATCACTATATTCCACAATGCTACTTGAGACAGTTTGGACATTCCAATGGCAAAGAAAAGCATGAAAACTTCTTTTTGTATGTATATAATGTAAATAAAGATAAACAATATACACAAAGTACGGAAAAAGTGTGTTATAGGGACTTTTTTTACTCGATTTCTAAGGAATATATAGAGGGATTATCGGATAATGAAATTCATGAATTATCAATCGAAGTTGATTTTTTTGCAAATTGTATTGAAAATAACCTCAACATAATATTGACTAAAGTTGAAAACATAAAGAAAAATTGTTTTTACGAGCATACAACATTTTTTCCAATACATAAAAATGACAAGTATATCATAGCTAAACAAATTGTAATACAATATTTACGCCACCCCAATGTTAGGGAAGATATTTTGTCTTTCGATGATTATGTTACCTCAAAAGCATTAAGATTATTTAAGTATGGTTTATCCAAAGAACTAAATAAACCAGACATAAATAATATTGATATACAAGTTAAACGATTTGATTCCGAAACCCATGCACGTTATTCTTTCTTGAATAATAAATTGGTAGATGAATTGGCAACAAAATTATCCTTAGATAATTGGATGTTTGTATATTCACAAAGTAATGAAATTTGTACATCAGACAATCCTGTTGTTTGTTTAAGTAAATCTATTGACAATAGATTAATAAAATGTGAACTTAATAACAATGTTAGATTGGTTATTTATGCTATCTCACAAGATTTACTTTTGTTAATTTTTGATAAAAATAGTTTTACTTGTACAGATTTTACATTTGGCGAAATAACAGAATATTGTTTAAAAATGTACCACGAAGCTTTATTTAACCAATCTAATTTAATATTTTGTTATAACAATAATTTTGATTTTTTTAAAAAACTAAATAATGCAAAAACTCAAATTACAAACTGCTGATATGGCAGAACGAAATATAGAAACATTAGGGCAATTGTTCCCGTCATGCCTTACTGAGAAAATAAATGATGAAGGTAAACTCGTTAAAGCTATTGACTTTGACAAACTACGTCAAGAATTAGCTTGTGAGGTTGTCGAGGGTGCAGAGGAGCGTTACCAATTCACTTGGCCCGATAAGCGTGCTGCTATCCGCTTGGCTAATGCCCCTACGAACAAGACTCTGCGTCCTTGCCGTGAAGAAAGCGTTGACTTTGATAATACACAGAACTTATATATAGAAGGTGATAACCTTGAAGTACTCAAACTGTTGCGTGAGAACTATTTGGGTAAGGTAAAGATGATTTATATCGACCCGCCATACAATACAGGTAACGACTTTGTCTATAACGATGACTTCGCACAGGGCAAGGCGGAGTTTGAGGCACATAGCGGTCTGTTTGACGAGGATGGTCGCCGTATGGCAGACCCAATGGTGCAGAATACCGAGAGCAATGGTCGTTTTCATACCGATTGGCTTAATATGATTTATCCTCGTTTGAAGGTAGCAAAGGACTTGCTTTCAGATGAGGGTGCAATTTTCATTTCTATAGATGACAATGAAGAAGACAATCTAAAAAAGATTTGTAATGAGGTTTTTGGAGAACATAATTTTGTTGCGTGCATTGCTTGGCAACGCAATTATGCACCAATTAGTCTTAAGAAGTTCTTTTCAGAAAGTCACGAGTATTGCTATGTATTTGCGAAAGATATCAATAGTTTTGAAATGAATCTTCTCCCAAGAAGTGATAAGCAGAACAAAGACTATAAGAACCCAGATAATGACCCGAGAGGCGTATGGAAAGTAGGTAATCTTACAGTAGGTCCAGCAGTAGAAAAACAAGTATATGAAATTATTGGACCGACAGGAAGAAAATTCTTACCTCCAAGTGGATATTGCTGGCGTTTTACAAAGGAAAAGTTCGAAGAGATGCGTAGAGATAATAGAATTTGGTTTGGTGCCGATGGAAACAACTCGCCTGTGCCAAAACTATTTCTGACAGAAGTTCAAGATGGTGTAACTCCTATGACTCTTTGGACTTTTGATGAAGCAGGACATAATCAAATTGCAACGAGAGAATTGCGTGACATATTTGGAGCATCAATTTTTACAAGCCCCAAACCATTAAAATATATTACAAGATATTTACAGATAGGACTGAACAAGGATTCTCTTATCCTTGACTTTTTCAGCGGCTCTGCAACAACAGCACACGCAGTAATGCAGTTAAATGCCGAAGATGGTGGTAATCGCCGCTTTATTATGATACAGTTACCCGAACTTACAGACGAAAAGAGTGAAGCCTACAAAGCTGGATACAAGAATATTTGCGAGATTGGCAAGGAGCGTATCCGCCGTGCAGGACGCAAGATTAAAGATGAATTAGGAGTTAGGAATGAGGAATTAGCAGTTAAGTTAGATACTGGTTTTCGTGTATTGAAACTTGATAGTTCAAATATGAAGGATGTGTATTACACACCTGCGGAAACACCAATTCAACAGACTCTTGGATTTGATGAATTGGTAGATAATATCAAGTGGGACGAGGGTCGCACAGCAGAAGACCTTTTGTTCCAAGTATTGCCAGAGTGCAACTTACCGTTATCGAGCAAAATTGAGGAACGTGAAATTCACGGCAAGAAAGTGTTTGTGGTAAACGATGGCTACCTTATTGCGTGCTTCGACAAAAACATCAACGAATCTGTAATCACAGCCATCGCAAAAGAAAAACCATACTACTTTGTAATGTGCGACAGCTCAATTGCAACAGATAACGTGGCTGATAATTTTGAACAAATATTTGAGGCATATAGTAAAGATACTGTAAGGAGGATATTGTAATGGAGATAAATTCAACGTATATTAATAATATTATTCGTGATAATCAAGATAATATAGCATTTATAATTGGCAATGGTATACATTACCAATATGGAGATTGTAGCATCACTTGGGAGAACTTATTGAAAGACCTATGGAAAACCTATGTTGAGAATAATGGTCAAGATGTTCCCCAAGGAGTTTCATTTACAGAGTTTTATGATATCTTGGAAATGAATCGCTTTTGGGGGAATCAAGGCGTTATACCACAGAATAGCGACCAAGTAATTCAACAGAGAAGCAGTGTTAAACAAAGTGTGATAGATAAATTCCCTCCTAAAGAAGTGTATAACTTACGAGGATGTATTGAAGGTATAAAAAGATTCAATGCCCCAATTCTAACCACTAATTTTGATACCTATATGTCTGATTCTGTTAATGCTACTATGCATAAACTTAGGCCGATAGGTGATCAGTATAAGTTTACTGATTTCTATCCGTGGAATGTGTATTACAGCGACCAAGAAATAGCCAACCCGCTATATGGTTTTGCAGTGTGGCATATTAACGGTACAACAAAGTACGCACGAAGTATAAAATTAGGTTTAAGTGATTATATGGGATGTGTTGAGCGTGCTCGAAGGATGATACAGGGAGATAGTCTTGAGGAGTATTTTAGAGGAAAGAATCAATCTTATTGGGTAGGATGCAATACATGGCTCCATATAATGTTTAACAAATCACTCTTCATATTTGGCCTTGGATTAGAGGAGAATGAGGTGTTTTTGAGATGGTTGCTTATACAACGCACAAAGTATTGTAAACTCTACCACAAAAGTCATAGTGGATGGTATGTGAATAAGGGTATAAACCCAGGAAAACGATTCTTCTTAGAACAATTAGGTTTTAAAGTAATTGATATTTCCGATTATAATACATTGTATCAAGCAATAGAAACGCTTTAAATTTCAAATTTAAGATACATTAAAGAATCCATAAGGAGGAAGTTGTAAATGAGTAAAAAAATTACAGGAATAACCCGGAAAGAGATATTTACCCTTTTTAGCGAAGGGTATATTGATGCCTCTTTCTCACTATTTGGTGAGAGCGGAGAAAGAATTTTATATGCTTATAATGGGGATGTTTCTGAAATAGACTTCTTGAGCGATTTGTATCAATTAGATAAATTGCCAAGTTTGGACCGTAGATTTAGTAATGCTAAAGATGATATACTACAACACACTGTAAATAATGATGATTGGGATTATGGATGGGTGTTTTATGATACACGCTTTAATTTGAAAGGTTGTGAGGATGAAGAATTTTTAAAGTTCCTTTGTAGAGTTTTCCATCCGAGTGTCCGAAAAGAGAATGGTAGTTGGATGGGAATTCTTGATAAAATTCAAGCATTGTTGTATTTTGATGGTTATGAGTTATATGTTGCGGAGAGGATTTCTGGTAAAGAAGTGTATAAATGGAGAGAATTAACGAAAAATGAGATTGCAAGTAATAAATTTATACCATTTTCACAAAGGTATAAGAATATTTCATTACAAATTCCAAGTATAAGTATCAATAAACGAAAAAAATTAGTTGAATTGATGCATCGTTTAGATGAACAGTTTTATTTGACAGATGAAACAGGTTGGAATTATTATAAATATTCTTGTGATATTGTAATGGATGAGATTAAAAAATATTATAAGCCCAAAGCATATAATGAGAATGGAGAATATGTAGAAGAGGACGATTTTGATAAATTCATAATTTATACTTCTCCTAAGTGTGTTTTTGATGTAATTGAATTATTCCCTCAAACTAATACCCATAATTTTGAGAATGAAGTAAATGCTATCCTCTCAGAATATGATTATAAACTTACTGATAGGAAAATGATGGCTGTGCAAACACAAGTCAATTCTTATCTTGTACAGCCTATTAAAAAAGCATTTTCAAGCGAGTATATTAATAATCAAATAAAAATAATGATTGATTCACAAAGCAAAAATCCAACAGAGGCTATAGGTAAAGCAAAAGAATTAGTAGAAAGTTGCTGTGAAACAATTTTAGAGTATAATGGAGTAGTTCCAAATAAAGATTGGAAATTAAACAACCTAGTAGATGAAACTATGAAATTATTAGAAATAACTCCTAATCACATACCAGATACGACAAAAGAAGCTAAATCTATAAAAGCTATTCTTGGAAGTTTAAAAGGTATAACTTCAAATATTGCAATAATAAGAAATGCTTATGGAAGTGGACATGGTAAAAGCGCTTCTTATGTTGGTTTACAAGAACGTCATGCAAAATTAGCTATAGGAAGTAGTATTACTTTAGTTAATTTTTTATGGGATTCTTTTGAACGAAAACAATAATACAAAGTGGAATAGTATTGATAAATTTTATGAAATTCAAATTTAAGATACAGCAATATCAGACCGATGCCGTTGAAAATACGGTCGCTGTCTTTACAGGACAGCCATCGCACAGAGTGTCGGAATATCGCCGCGATTTAGGCAAACGCTCTCAACAGAAAATGGACTTTGAAGGTGAGACAGGTTTCCGCAACCATCGCATTGAATTGGATTCTAAGACTTTGCTAAAGAATATCAACTCAATACAGAATTTATACGACATAACGCCATCACCAACTCTCGCAAAGGGCGTTGGCACAGTCAATCTTGATATCGAGATGGAGACTGGTACTGGCAAGACTTACGTCTATATCAAGACGATGTTTGAACTTAACAAGCAGTATGGCTGGAGCAAGTTTATCATCGTTGTGCCGAGCATCGCAATCCGTGAGGGTGTGGCCAAAAGTTTCAAGATGTTGGAAGAGCACTTCATGGAACACTACGGCAAGAAGGCTCGTTGGTTTATATATAATAGCAGTAACCTGCAGCAATTAGACAGTTTCTCGTCAGATTCTAGCTTGAGCGTAATGATTATCAACACTCAGGCTTTTGCATCTTCTCTGAAGGAAGACGGCAAGAGCAAGGAAAGCCGTATCATATATTCTAAACGCGACGAGTTCGGCAGTCGTCGTCCTATTGATGTCATCGCTGCTAATTATCCAATCATAATCATGGATGAACCGCAGAAGATGGAAGGCGATGCCACACAGACAGGTATCAAGCGTTTCAATCCGCTGTTTGTGTTGAACTATTCTGCTACGCATAAGACAAAACACGATACCATCTATGCCCTTGATGCATTGGATGCATACAAGCAGAGATTAGTGAAGCGGATTCATGTAAAAGGTTTTGAAGTGAAGAACTTGCGAGGCACAAGCAGTTATCTATATTTAGATAATATAGTTCTTTCTCCTAAGCAACCGCCTATGGCACGCATCGAGATAGAGACGAAGACAGCATCTGGCAACATTGTCCGCAAGATAAAGACCTTTGGCGTTGGCGACAGTCTGCAAGCAGAATCAGGATTGGCGCAATATGAAAACTTCACCGTTTCAGAAATAAATCCTAATGGTTATGTCACTTTCCTTAATGGAACGACAATCCGTAGGGGTGAGGTTATCGGAGATACAAATGAACTCAATATGCAAAAGGTTCAGATAAGAGAGACGATAAAATCGCATTTCGAGAAAGAACGCCAGCTGTTCAAACGAGGCATCAAATGTCTTTCATTATTCTTCATCGACGAAGTGGTGAAATACAAGAGTTATGACGATGAAGGCAAGGAAGTTAAAGGCGTATTTCAAAGCATATTTGAGGAAGAATACAGAAATCAGTTAAGCAAAGAGTTAGATTTGTTTGACGAAGAATATAACAATTATCTGCGTCGTTTCAATGCAGAAGACGTACATCGTGGTTATTTTTCTATAGACAAGAAAAGCGGCAGGATGATAGATAGCAAGATTGAAAAGAAATCTGGCTTATCTGATGATATTTCGGCATATGACCTTATCTTGAAGAATAAGGAACGATTGTTGAGTTTTGAAGAACCAACACGTTTTATCTTCTCGCACTCGGCTTTGAGAGAAGGCTGGGATAATCCAAACGTATTCCAGATTTGTACGTTAAGGCATAGTAATTCCACCACAGCGAAACGTCAGGAAGTAGGTCGTGGATTGCGTATATGCGTAGATAGAAACGGAACTCGTATGGATGCGGACTTATTAGGAGAAGACGTTCATGAGGTAAACAAACTGACGGTTATAGCCAATGAGAGTTATGCCGATTTCACTACGGCATTGCAGAAAGAAACGAGAGATGTCTTGCGCGAGCGTGCAGCCAAAGCTACCGTTTCATATTTTACAGGCAAGCAAATCAAGATTGGCGAGAATATAATAACCATCAGCGAAAACGAGGCAAGCCGTATCATTGTCTATTTAGAGGACAACAATTACATTGATGAGCAAAGCAACATCACTTCAACATATCGCGAAGCTGTTGCGAATGGTAATGTAGCAGCCTTGCCCGCGAAACTTCAAGATATTTCGGAAGGTGTTTTCAAACTCATCAATTCAATCTTCGACCCTAAAGCATTAGACGATATGGTTGTTGAAGAAAAGACAACTACGCCAGAAAACAAGTTGAACAAGAACTTTGACAAGGATGAGTTTCAAGCTTTATGGAAAGAGATAAACCACCAATATGTCTATACGGTTAGTTACGACAGCAACGAACTGATAGAAAAAGCCATATTGCATATCAATGCAGAGTTGGATGTGAAACAGCTCCGTTATGTTATGATAGAAGGCACACAAGACGAGAAAGATGTAACGAATTTCGGTAATACAGTTTCAAGTTGGGAGAAACTATCTGATGTTTGCACTTCGACGGTAAAATACGACTTAGTTGGAGACATTGCGAAAGGAGCTAATCTCACACGACGCACTGTTGTCAAGATACTTCAAGGAATAAACGAAAGTAAGCTTTACAAGTTCAAGAACAATCCGGAAGAATTTATCCGTAAGGTTATAAGTATCATCAAGGAGCAGAAGTCAACGATGATTGTGGAGCATATCCATTATAACATCACAGAACAAAAGCACGAAAGCGACATTTTTACTGTTAAAAGCAAGATGGATTTCGACAGAGCCTACGAAGCAAAGAAACACGTGACAGATTATGTTTTCAGCGACAGCAAAGGAGAGCGTCAGTTCGCTCACGATTTGGATGAAGCAAGCGAAGTTGTCGTTTATGCTAAACTGCCACGCACATTCCAGATACCTACACCAGTAGGCAATTACGCACCGGACTGGGCGATAGCCATGAAGAAAAACGAAGTAAAACACATCTTTTTCATTGCAGAAACCAAAGGCTCTATGTCGTCGATGGAATTGTCGGCCATAGAGAAAGCAAAAATAAGCTGCGCAGAGAAACTATTCAATTCCATTTCTACATCAAATGTGAAGTATCATAAAGTGACAACATATCAAGACTTGATAGATGAGATGAATGCGATAAGATAAAAAACAAAAACAAAGCCCTGGAAAATTTTCTGGGGTTTTGTTTATTCCTATCATCTTCCTACCACAGTCGTACCATCTTCGTATCACGTTCGAAGTGGGGAAGTCAACGGACTTTTGTTTTTAAGCGGAATTTTTGTAGTAATCCTTGCCGCCTTGGAGAAATAGCGTTAAGAAATTAAAGACGCAGAGACTCAGAGACGCAAAGAACTTTGTGACTTTGAGTCTTTGCGACTCTGCGTCTTTTCCCGTTAACTTGCCAAATAACCACATGAAAGTTAAAAATAGTTAAAATTGTAAAACAGAAGATTTTTCTTTATACTTTTGCAATGAAGGAGGTTGATGATGAAAGAAGATAATAAAATTATTCTCTATCAGGATGATA